>Ga0224558_1000338_pt1 | contig 54783 bp, 52 predicted proteins | sample 714S32024metaG_FD_180682 | JGI IMG/M metagenome (GOLD analysis project Ga0224558, IMG submission 180682) | Peat soil microbial communities from Stordalen Mire, Sweden - 717 S3 20-24 | ecosystem: Environmental > Terrestrial > Soil > Wetlands > Peat | place: Sweden: Norrbotten County, Stordalen... | reverse complement strand
GCCGTGACAATCGGTGCAGATGGGCGCCTGCGTAATGCCCTTGGCCAGCGCCTGCCCGTGTACGCTCTTGCCGAATTGAGCGGCCACCTCGCTGTGGCACATCCCGCAAGTCTCCGGCACCTTCTCGCGGAACTCCGCCGATTTGGGCCGCAGCAGTTCATGCGCGGTCCCGTGGCACATGCCGCAATCCGGCGCGGCCGCGTTGCCGTTCTTGATGGCCTGCCCGTGTACGCCGCGCTCATAATCCGCCTCCTGGCCTTGATGGCATTGGCGGCAGACCGGCTTGGGCACGTTCGCCGGATGCGGATATTCGTCGTGTTTCACATGGCACGAAGCGCAGGCAACCGTTGCGTGGGCGCTCTTCCCCAGCTTGGCCCCCTGATCGTCGTGGCAGGCCGTGCACACCGAGTTGTCCGCGGCGCGCGCCAGGGACCCGGCTGCGGCCGTCCATAACAGAAGGCCGGCCGCGGCCACACCGATCCCCCATGCGCTCTTTCCTGCCTTTTGCATTTGCGTTTGCCAGTTACTAATTGGGCAACTGGCTCTGGGATTGATACTGCTGGTACAAGTAGATGGCTACGAGCGCCACGCCATACACCGCGACCACGATCGTAAGCAGCTTGCCCCATCGATCGATCAATGCCAGCCTGTGCGCCATCGCCACTTGTTCAGTGGCTATGGAGCCCTCCAGGTGAATCGAATCGTCTTCGTGGCTCGAGATCTGCTTCCGATAGATGATCAGAATTAGCACGGCGATAGCCAGCACGCCCCAGAATATGGCGAATGGCAGTAAGTTGTTCATAGTAACCTCCTCTTAGAGTTGAACTGAAATGGGTCTGTCGTTTGGCCGGTTGGGCAGCGGCCGCCCGAAATCCTTGCCCGTGGCTTCTTCGATGGCCTCCACCACCAGCATCAGATACGCGTCCAGCGCGCACTGCACCTCCTGGCGGAGACCGCAACTGCCGTCGCTATCCTGCGCCGTACACACCGTGCATACGTGCCGCCGGATGGCGTCGATGTAATCCTGAATGTTGTCGCTTTGGGTGGTTTGAATGGCTTCGGCCACTTGGGGAAACAGCCGGAACAAGGCGCACTGGCCCGGCTCCTCCAGCCCGCACGTCCCGTCCATGTTGCGGTCCGTACAGACGCCGCAAATCCGGTTACGCACCAAAGCCTCTAGCTCAGCCAACGTGCGGTCCATATCGCGTACCTCCTGAAGACCACATTATTGCACGCAGCAGTCCAAGCTCCGGATTCTATAACTATTGTGTTTTGTATCGTTTTGCGCCCACCAGGGGAAGCTCTGGGGATATTGGCGCAGCCGCGGCAGGCTTGTTGGGGGAAATACCACCCAAAGACGCGGCTGTCTGCGGCTTGGGAACTCGCAGAGCGGCCGCCATGATCGCCAGCAGGACCGTGCCCGGGGGATCGTCCGGTGACACCAACGACACGATCCCCGCGTCCCAGGCGTGCGACAGGTGCGCGGGATCTTTCCGCGTGAGCAGGACTACCCGCTCCGGATACGGCAGCGGTAGCGATACCCGGCTGAGACACACCTCATCCATCACCAGCACGCACCTTTCACCCGGCCTCGGCGTCTCGACACTTTCCACGTGCCAGGGGCCGCTGCGGACCAACGCGTCGCGCAGGGCCACCTCATACACCGAGTCCTTGATCGCGAGCTGTATCGTTTGCATGATGCTCGCTCCGCCCGGAGCCTTCGACTACTTCTTCTCCACGTAGCCATTCAAAGAGTTGTTATGCTCTTTGAAATACTTACCGGCTTCGGTCAGTTCCTTGGCCTTTTCTTTGGTCGTGGAATCCACGTGGCAGTACTTGCACGCCTTCTTGGTAGTCTTGACGTATTCCGGCTTGCCAAAGGACAACGTCGAACTCACCAGAAAACCTCCTAGCAGGATCGTGGCGGGAACGACGTATTTGATCTTGAACATGAAACCTCCGTTCCGGCTTTCTGCAATTGGATCGCCACCCGTGGGGACCCCGATTTCCGTTTGCAGTGTGCGGTTTCCGCATTCCCCGGTCCGCCTCTTCGGGTGAATTGCCCCCTCTATCTTCAAGCCTTTTGGGCCAATTCACGCACAGCCGCCGCCGTAATCGCTATAATGGATTATTACCCCAAACGATGTCCAAGCTGACGCCCGAATGGCAACAATCCCGCATCCTGGAAGCCGTCTTCGACCAATTATCGGATGCGCTGGTCCTATATTCGCCGGATTTCACCATAACCGGAGTTAACCGCGCTGCCGAAAAACTCTTCGGTATGGCCTCTGAGGACATGATCGGCCGCCACTGCCAGGAGGTTTTCCGCTGCGGCGTGTGTGAACCCGGCTGCGGCGTCCTGGTGGGGATCAATCAGGCGCCCAACGGGCCGCATTCCACGATCCGCCTGCATACCGATAACGGCATGGAGCGCCTGGTGGTGATGCGCACCACCCAGATGTTCGACGGCGAAGGCCACCTCGAAGGCGTGGTGGCTACCATCAAGGACGTGACCGAGGAGTCCGCCCCGCAGAAGCGCGAAGTCATCGCCGAATCGCCCCTCATGCGCGAAGCCCTCAATTTCGTGCGCCGGGTTGCCGCCAGCGAAGCCACCACCATCCTGCTGGAAGGCGAAAACGGCACCGGCAAGGACCTCATCGCCAAGACCCTGCACTACCAGAGCCTGCGCCAGGCTGAGCCCTTCATCGCCATCAACTGCGCCGCTATCCCGGAAACCCTGCTCGAAAGCGAGCTTTTCGGCTACGAAAAAGGCGCCTTCACCGATGCCCGCCAGCAGAAGCGCGGCATCTTCGAACTGGCCGACAAAGGCACCCTCTTCCTCGACGAAGTCGGCGAGATCCCCCTCATGCTGCAGGCCAAGCTCCTGCGCGTGCTCGAAGACCAGAGCTTCCGCCGCCTGGGCGGCCTCAAGGATATCCAACTCGACCTGCGCGTGGTCGCCGCCACCAACAAGAACTTGCGCGAAGCCGTGAAAGAAGGCGCATTTCGCCAGGATCTCTACTTCCGGCTCAACGTCATCCAGATCGTGCTGCCCCCCATGCGCGACCGCCCGGAAGACATCCTGCCGCTGGCGCGCTTCTTCATCGAGCACTACAACCGCAAGTTCCGCCGCGGCATCGAGGGCGTCTCTCCCGCGGCCGGACAGTTACTGCTCTCCCACGATTGGCCCGGCAATGTGCGCGAATTGCGCAACGCCATCGAGCGCGCCATGATCCTGGAGGAGTCCACCTATATCACGCCGGCCAGCCTGCCCATGGCCATCACCCGGCCGGACGGCCGCGCGGCAGCGGCCGCCCCGCGCACGGAGATTCCCACCGAAGGCCTCTCGCTCGAAGACAACGAGCGCATGCTGCTGGCCCGCGCCCTGGAAAAGACCGGCGGCAACCAGACCCAGGCCGCAAGGCTGCTTCGGATTACGCGGGATACGCTGCGGTATAAGATGAAGAAATTCAACCTGCGGTAAGTGACGATCAACCGCACGGAGCCTGTCCGTTCTATTCTCCCGCGATCTCCAACACTTCCTCTTGCAACCGTGCCGAGACAAAGAATCGGGCTCGAGTGCGCAACGCCTCAACCTCTGGCCTTACCCTTTCGATTTGACCTTCGTTCTTGGCTCGTAGCAACACCCCAAGGACGCCCGTGACACGCAGCCCAGCGTGTTCGGCCGCCCTCCGTGTCACTCTCGTCCAGCAGAATCAGATCCGCGGATAGCTCCAACGCGAGCGCCATGGCCTCGGCCTCACCGGGATCGAGAGTCGTCGCGAGTTGTTGACATGGCCGGTGGGACGCCCCAGCCACAAACCGGTGGTCTCGTACAAGGGCTTCCTCTACTAGGCCGCGAGTTGGAAGACGGCGGGGCGGGTGGTGGCGAAGGTGGACTTCCACTTCGGGGAACTGTTCCCCCGCATCGGATTCATCGTGACCAACCTGGAGACGGACAGCCGGGCGGTAGTGAGGCTGTACAACAAGCGGGGAACGGCGGAACAGTGGATCAAGGAAGGCAAGCAGGCAGTCAAGATGACGCGGCTGAGTTGCCACCGGTTCCGGTCGAATGAAGTGCGGCTATGGCTGAGCGTGCTCGCCTACAATTTGGGCAACCTGTGGCCGCGGCTGGCGCTGCCGAAGAAGATCGAGAACTGGTCGCTGACGAGCTTGCAGCAGCGATTGGTGAAGACCGGCGGCAGGCTGGTCATGCACGCGCGGTACTGCTGGCTGCTGTTGGCGGAGAGCCACCTGACGCGGCGGCTGTTTGGAAGCATGGTGCGGCGGGTTGATGCGCTGCCGGTGACGGCAGGGTAGAGCCCGGGGGCTGGCGGATCAAGATATTGGCGAAGATAAGGAGGGGGACGGGAAGGTGTGTCTGGAATCAATAAGAAGAACAGCGCTTGTTGGCTTCGGCGTCCTCGCCGGGGCCGGGGTAGGTGCTTCCTGCGATAGGCATAAAGTACCGGTGCTCATAAATCGTGCCCGAACCACTCCCGGGAGAGGCAATCAGGAGTATTGTAAAGAGGTCGTGCGAACATTCAACAGAAACTGGCTGATACCGGCCCTTCGCCTTATGCTTCTCGCCGCGTTTGCGATTCTTATGCCTCGTCCCGGCGCTGCGCAGGCGATTGCCTATGAAACGCTGTACAGTTTCCAAGGCAGCCCTGACGGTGCCGATCCAAGTGGGGCGGTGGTAATCGGTAAGGACGGCGCGCTCTATGGGACCACTTATGCCGGAGGCACATCCGGCCTCGGCACTGTCTTTGTACTGACGCCCGTCAAGGGCGAACCCTGGACGGAAACCGTGCTCCACAATTTCAGTGGGCCCGACGGCTCATCTCCAACCGCAGGTATGGTTTTCGGCAGCAAGGGAGTGCTCTATGGCACAACCTCCAACGGTCCGACTGGCGCGGGCACAATCTTCGAGCTGACGCCACCATCTACCGCAGTGGGCACCTGGACTGAGACCGTCTTATACACATTCAGTCCCGCCGGCAATGGCGTTTCCAACGAGATTCCGCTTGGAGGGGTGCTGATTGGCCCAGGCGGAACGCTATACACCACGGCTTCGGGCGGCAACCTGTCCTATAGCGGAACGGCCGTCGCAGTGACGCCCCCCACGACGCCGGGAGGCAGTTGGACAGGATCCGTCATTTTCGTCTTCAACATTCAGCAGCAGGGCGCCGGTGGGACCCAGCCTGAGGCAGGCTTAGTCTTAGAAGGCGGATCTCTGTTCGGGACCACTTCGCGTGGGGGCGGGAACGCGGGGTTCTTTTGCGGCCTTGGCTGCGGCGAGGCCTATGAGCTGACGCCACCAACAACATCGGGCGGGACTTGGTTATTGACGACGATCCATGATTTCGAGGGATCTCCTGGCGATGGCGGAATTTCCCACGCTGCTCTCACGCTTGGTCCGGGCGGAGTACTCTACGGCACGACGACTTCGGGTGGCTCCGGTACGGCGTGTGAAGGAGGATGCGGCACAGTCGTCCAGTTGACGACACCTGTCACAGCGGGTGGGGCTTGGACGGAGACAGTGCTCTACAACTTCACGGGAGGGGCTAACGGCGACGGAGCCTATCCGGGTGCAAGCGTAGCAGTGGGTAAGAACGGAGCGCTCTATGGCACGACCCCGAACGGTGGAAGATTCTTTAAGGGTACAGTATTCGAACTGACACCGCCCGCCACGTCGGGCGGTGCCTGGACGGAGAAGGTGCTGCACAGCTTCTCGGGCGAGAATGGCGATGGTGCCACGCCCGTGACAGCTCTCGCCCTGAGTTCGACCGGGGTGCTCTATGGCACGGCGTCGGGGGGCGGGGCGGCGGGACAAGGCACCATATTCGCGGTCAAGCCGTGACCAGCGACGCCCTCTGGGCGGATCGGCGACGGCGTTGTCAGGCTTTATACCGGCCAATGTTCGAGTATGAAGGCCTCGGACCGGCTCGTCAGGGCATCATTCTTTTTTTCGTCTGAAATTGCTCATACTTCTTCGCGAGACGCCACGTCAGTGGCCATGCAGCGTCTACCTTGCAATCGCATATTCTTGGTGCTACAAAGAGTCAATCGGCGATAAAGAGAACGTAAGGTAATGCCGTCTCCGGACTCCTTGATCGCTTCGTACGCTGAATACGTGCTCGCCAAGCACAAAAAGGCATGCCGCGTTAGAATCTCGGTGGTCGTTTCCCCGCGACACTGAAGGTACGCTCCAGCGCCAGCCCCGCCCGTCCCAGCGTGGGTCGCCAACTTCCAACAACGTTGGGCCATCCACTTCCACGGGATGCGCGTTTATTCGGCTCAAAGTCATCCCCATGCCATCACCATACCGCGCTTCGCCGGCCAAGCGCCACTGGTAGTTCCCACCGAAGGCCTATCGCTCGAAGACAACGAGCGCATGCTGCTGGCCCCCGCCCTGGAAAAACCGGCGGCAACCAGACCCAGGCCGCCCGCCTCCTCCGCATCACCCGCGACACCCTGCGCTATAAGATGAAGAAGTTCAACCTGCGGTAAGTGACGATCAACCGCACGGAGCCTGTCCGTTCTATTCTCCCGCGATCTCCAACACTTCCTCTTGCAACCGTGCCGACACAAAGAATCGGGCTCGAGTGCGCAACGCCTCAACCTCGGGCCTTACCCTCTCGATTTGACCATCGTTCTTGGCTCGTAGCAGCACGCCAAGGACGCCCGTGACACGCAGTCCGGCGTGTTCGGCCGCCTTGCGCCCGTCTCTCTCGTCCAGCAGAATCAGATCCGCGGGCAATTCCAACGCCAGCGCGATAGCCTCGGCCTCACCGGGATCGAGAGTTGTTGCGAGCAATCGCGCGATCTTGCCTTCCCGGAGTGCCTGCGGTTTGATCCAGCCGTCCTGGAAAGCCTGCTGGATCTCCTTAAGGGCCGCCGCGTGAGACACTTGATCGAGTTCAAACTGGACAGCGATGGGAATCCGGATCTCGCGAAATTGGCTTCGGAGAAGATTCAACCGGCCAACGATAGCAAGGTTCGAAATCGGCGAGGTGTTACTCACTACGAGCATAGGCGAGGTCTTGCGCCAACTCCGCGTCACCGTAGTGCCGTGCGATCCCTCGTTGCCCCACCGTTTCGCCGAAAACCATTCGATTCATCTCCGCGAGTTCGGCCGCTTTGCCGAGGGAGAGCGCTCCTTGAGCATAGAGCGCGATGGCGAGCTCGGTCCGTAGCCTCGGTGCAATTTCCGCCTCGGGAATGCGGAGGCCCTCGAGCACCGAGTCCGAGATATTAAGGGTCATCCCCATGCCATCACCATACCGCGCTTCGCCCGCCAAACGCCACCGGTGGTCATCGCTTCATGCCGAGATCGACCTACGCGTGGTCGCCGCCACCAACAAGAACTTGCGCGAAGCCGTGAAAGAAGGCGCATTCCGCCAGGATCTCTACTTCCGGCTCAACGTCATCCAGATCGTGCTGCCCCCCATGCGCGAGCGCCCGGAAGACATCCTGCCGCTGGCGCGCTTCTTCATCGAGCACTACAACCGCAAGTTCCGCCGCGGCATCGAGGGCGTCTCTCCCGCTGCCGGACAGTTACTGCTCTCCCACTAGGCTGAAAAAGAACTAATTAATCAATTCGGAGCCATCCGCCATCAAACGGAATTCCAAACACATGACCAGCGTCGTATCTGCCCTGACTGCCCGCACCCAATTCGGACAGATCATCAAAAGGGCAAGCCAGAAGAACGAGCGCTTTGTCGTCGACCGCCGCGGCCAGCCAGCGTCATCATCATGAGCGTCATGGATCACATCGATACGGCCGCACCCGCGCCGGATTGGCTCAAACAAATTGGCGCGGAGGCTAAAAGCAGGGGCCTCAACAAACTGACCATGCGCCAGATTGACGCGGAGATCGCCGCCGCCCGCAGGGAACGCCGCCAGAAAGCTGCGCAAACCAACTCAAGCAAACGATCCGGGTTGTCCTGGACACCAACGTCGTCGTCTCTGCATACCTCAACGAGGACGGTTTTGGTTAAGGCAACCGCGCCCTTTTATTCACCGCCCAACGATTGAAAGTCTGAGGGTCCGGCCCACAGCCGAAAGGAGTCTTGAAGATGCGCAGAAGATTCGCATTCCTGCCGATGTTTGCCCTGGCCGCGCTGGGTAGCACGCAGAACAAATCGGCCAAGACGCTGGACATACACTTCCGCTTCATCTCGCCGCTGTATGTCGCGCCCGCCGGCGATGCCCAGCGGGGCAGCGCGCGAGGCCGATTAGGAGATAGGGGTTAAGATATGGATCAGAAGGATCCTTGCATATGAACCGACGTGATCTGCTGAAATCCGCGGGTTCGGCCGTTGGATTGACGATTTTGGAGAGTGGCGCCCTGCGAGGCCGCAGCGCGCCCAGCGACAAGCTGAATGTCGCTCTGATTGGCGTATGGGGCCGAGGGACGGCGCACTACGACAGCCTGCGGAACGAAAACGTGGTCGCGCTCTGCGATGTGAACGACCTCCGGACGAAGGAGGCGCTGGCCATCTTTCCGAAAGCCAAGACGTATTGGGACTGGCGGAGAGTTCTGGATCAAAAGGATGTCGAGGCTGTGGTCATCTGCACGGCGGACCACCATCACGCATTCATCGCCAACTGGGCGTTGAACCGCGACATGCACGTCTTCTGCGAAAAACCGCTGGGGATCAGCGTGGAAGAAGCGCGGATGGTGCGGGCCAATTACCTGAAACGCAAGAACAAGGTGGCTACACAGCACGGCACGCAGCGGCACGCATTCCCGAACTTCCAACGCGTGCGCGAGCTGATCCTCGACGGTGCGATCGGCGATTTGAAGACGGTGCATGCCTGGGATAGCCGCCAACTCCCGCGGCCGGGATACCCAGCCGGCGAAGGCATGCCGCCCGCGGCGCTGCATTACGAGCAATGGATCGGGGCGTCGCCCTTTCACCCGTACAGCCCGCAGTATTTCGGCGGCACCAGCGGGTTGAACTGCCTGTTCTGGAACATGTACCGGGATTTCGGCGTGGGCCAGATCGGCGACATGGGCGCGCATACCATGGACTTGGCCTGGAGCGCGATCGACGCGGGTGCGCCGACCTCGGTCGAGGTGGACCAGGAGGCGAGCGACAAATACAACCCGGACATCTGCCCCGTGAAGCTGAAAGTGAGCTTCGCGCAGCCCGCTAACCAGTGGCGCGGCCCGATTACGGTGGTGTGGTACCAAGGCGGCTTGAAGCCGGAAACGCCCTGGGGTTACATCGATATCAACCGCGTGGCGAACGGGGCCCTTTACGAAGGCACGAAAGGGAGCATTCTCGCCGACTTCACCAGCCGCATCGTGATTCCGAACAACGACGACGGGGATTTCACCTATTACAAGCGGCGCACCCACGAGCAATTGCTGCCGTTGGTGGCCGGAAAAGGGCAGCCCACGCAGCAGTCTCGGGCGTCTCGACCGGCTCCGCGCAAGCCGGCGGCTGAGCCGCCATTGCCGAGCGGATTCAAAGCGTGGCCGAGCGCGCAGCCGGGACCAAACGGTTTCGCCGAGGTTCAGTTCCTCGACAACGGGCTTCCGGCGGCCCTGGGATTGCCGAACTCCGACGTGCAGGCGGTCCTCGACGCGGAGAAGAACGGCCGGACGCGCCGTGCCGACATCTTCCAGATCGAGTGGCTGGAAGCCTGCAAAGGGAAGTACAACAGTGTCACGCACGGCACCAGCAGCAAGACGCACTGCGACTTCGATTACAGCGGCACGATGATCGAACAAATGCTGCTTGGTCTGGTGGCGCACCGTGTGGGCAAGAAGCTCGATTACGACCCGGCGACCGGCCAGGTGACGAACTCGGCCGAAGCCAACGATTTACTGAAGCGGCAATACCGCTCGGGCTGGACCTTGAACGGATAGTCGCTCTCGACAGTTCCTTTGCCCGGCGTGGTGCTACACCGCTGTCAAACTCGGCAGGCCATTGAAAAACGATGGCCTGCCCCACGGCTAAATTTTCGAAAGCAGAGCCGGATGCACGTCCAGAACCTGGAGAATCAACTCCCCAAAGAGGGTGTTGGCCCAGGCGAACCACTTGCGCGTAAAGCGGGCCGGGTCGTTCCGAAAAAAGGATTCGTGCATGAAGCCCGTGCCGGCGTGCGTGGCTTTCAGGATACTCAAGCATGCGGCGATCTCTTTTTCGTCGCGGGTAGTCAAAGCGCGCGTGATAATCCCCAGTGGCCAGATCATATCCAGTCCGGAATGCGGTCCGCCCAGTCCTTCGCCGGCGGTTCCCCGGTAGAAGTAAGGATTGTCGTCGCTGAGTACGAACGCGCGCGTTCGCTGGTATAACGGGTCGTCGATTGCGCAGCAGCCGAGATAGGGCAGCGACAGCAGGCTCGGGGCGTTGCCGTCGTCCATGAAGAGCCGATTGCCATAGCCATCGGCTTCGAAGGCGTAGATCTCGCCGTGGCGGCCGTGACTCCCGGTGGCCCACTTAGCGATGCCCTGGCGGACCTCATCCGCCAGTTCGCGGCATGCGGCGGCGAAGGCGGGGCCGGAGAGCGCGCTGGTGTGGATCTCGGCGAGTTGCTCCAGCGAGACGACGGCGAACAGATTCGAGGGAATCAGGAACGGAAAAATGCAGGCGTCGTCGGAGGGGCGGAAGGCGGAATGAATCATGCCGCAGGGCCGCGCCGGATTGCCGTAGCCTCCTTGCGGCAGCGAATCGCTGGGGTTGGCGGTGGTCCGCTGGAAGGAATAAGGGCCGCGGTCGTGTTTACGCTGCTGCTCACGGAATGTCTTGAGGATCAACGCGGCGGACTGCTGCCAGGCCGGGTCGAAGCAGGAAGTGTCGCCGGTGGCTTTCCAATAGCCGTGCGCCAGCCGGACGGTGTAGCAGAGTGAATCGATCTCCCATTTGCGCTCGTGCAGCTCCGCCTTCATCCTGGTGTGATCGCCAGACCATTCGCTGCCGGTGGCGCCGAAGTTGAAAGCGTTGGCATAAGGATCGATGCGGACCGAGCGCGCCTGGCGATTCACTACCCCAGCGAGCATGGTCTTCAGCCTGGCGTCGTCCTTGGCGAGTGGGAGATAAGGCCAGACCTGCGCCGCGGAATCCCGCAGCCACATGGCGTCGATGTCCCCGGTGATGACAAAGCTGTCGGGTTTGCCATCCAGTTCGCCGGTACGAACGGTGGTGTCCAGGGTATTGGGGAAGCAGTTTTCGAACATCCAGGCGAGTTCGGGGTCGGCGATGCGTTTCTTGGCCGCCTGAATTTTGGCCTCGACGGCATCGCTGGTGAATTTACGGTCCGCGAGCGGTGGGCGGCTGGTCGCGTAGGTTTTCGTAGCACGCGCGGGCAAGGCGGAAGCGGCTAGCACGGCGGACTGGAGGAAGGCACGGCGGGTTCGCATCGAATAGCCATGGTAGAACAACGGCTTACGGAGCCGGTGGAGGGGCCGCGCCGGTCACACGCACGTCTCCGACATAATAGCTCGCATCATTGACGAAGACCGCAGCGTCGATGTGCGCGCCCACCGACAGCTTTTTCCAATCCGCTTCGTTCTTGATCGGATACTCCATTGTCATGGCGCCCATCCAGTCGCCGATCTTGCCATGTTTGATCGTAGCCGTGTGTTCTTGCGGGTTGAGCGCCATTACTTCGCCCTGGAAATCATACCGCCGGGTTGCGGGACCCTGTTTGCAGCCGCAGAGCAACAGGCCGGCAACCAGGAGCAGAGCACAGCGGGCACGCATACATCCATCATACAAACACCGCTTGCCGGATTTGCGAAACTGGAAAGAGATATGAAACGCAACCCCAAAATCCTCGGCCAGGTTCGAGATGTCGAGGGCAGCCTCTGGGATGTGCGCCAGATACGCGACACCAAGCACGGTTTCGATTTGCTTTTCGGTTCGCCGGAGGCCCGTCTGGGAAGCTACAAGGGCGGTCTTCCGCGCCTGATCGCAACTCGAGAACTCATCGACTTCTGGGAAGCCAACCGGACCAAGCACGACGGCGTCCTGTTCGACTTGCCGGCCGGGCGGACCACACTCAAGCGGGTACGGCATCGTTTTGGCTTCAACTCTCTCGACGACCGTTCCGAGTTTTGGGTAGAGCGCATCGAAGACCTGGAAACGCTGAGCGCGCGTGAGTTTGCCCAGCGGCACAAAGTGGATATCGATGTCGTGTTCGATACGCGCCGGAAACTGCTCGGCAACTGGGCTCGCAATCCGGGTTGGTGGCGCAAGCCCAGGCCGCTCAAAATCCTTCGGTCCAACATCACGCTGCGGGAGATGGGCGAGAAACTGAACATTTCCATCAGCCAAGCCAAACGCCTCAGGGATCGGGCACTGCGGGAATAGGCGCGTCCGGAGCGGCGCTGGGAGCCTACACCTAGCTATTCGGCGCGCAGGGCCTCCACCGGATTGACCGACGCGGCCCTGCGCGCGGGGATGTAGCTGGCCAGGAGCGCAGCGACCCCCAGCACGGCGGCCACCTCCGCCAAGGTTCCCGGGTCCGCTGCGCGCACGCCGAAGAGCAGTCCGCGCAACAGAGTCGCCGCGGCCAAAGAGCACGCGAGGCCAATGGCGATGCCGGCGGCGATCAACCAGCCAGCCTCTTTCAGAATGAGCCGGTAAACAGCGCGCGGTTGCGCGCCGAGCGCCATGCGCACGCCGATCTCGCGAGTTCTTCGGCTAACCGAGTAGGCGATCACGCCATAGAGTCCGGCCGCGCCGAGCAGCAAGGCCAGTAAGGCGAAGCCTCCTGCGAGCCACGCCGAGCAACGGCGCAGATAGGCTGCCTGCGTGTTATCGATTCGGTCGCGCATGGTTCTCGGGTCGAACGTGGCGATGCTCGGATCGATCCGGCGGATGGTGGCGGCAAGCGTGGGAAGCAGCGCGTGTTCGCCTTTGGATGTGCGCACGACCAGCGAAAAGTGGTCGTCCGGATCCTGGCTGTAGGCGACGTACATGGTGGGCCAGGTGGTTTCGTCCAGCGGGCCCTCCTTGATATCCTCGACGATGCCGACCACCTGCATGGGCGGCGAAGTTGCGCCCGCATAGGCCATCTGCTTGCCGACGGGATCCTCGCCCGGGAAGTATTTTTCCGCCAGGGCCCGGTCGATGATAACGACCGGCGGCTTGCTGGCGTCGTCGGCCTCGGTGAAATAACGGCCGTGCAGCAGCTTCGCGCGCAGCGTGGTGAAATAGCCGGAACTCACTTGCCGATAGCCGACTTCGTTGTGCTCGCCATGAAAGGGATGGCCCAGCACCCGGATCCACATGGTGTTGCCGCCGCGCACCGGCAGCAGGCTGGAGATCGCGACCGACTCCACGCCAGGCAGGTTCGCGGTCCGGTTCATGATCTCGTGTGCCAGGGCCACGACCTTGGCATTGTTATCGCGGATGGAATCCGGCTCCGCCACGCGCAGTGTCGCGAGATGCTCCGGTTGCATTCCCATGTCCACGTGGAGCAGTCGGTAGAAGCTCTTGCCGAGCAGCCCCGCGCCGACCAGCAGAATCACGGCCGTGGCTAGTTCGAGCACTACTAGATTGGCGCCGAACCTGCGCCAGGTAGTGCCTGCGGATCCGCGGCTGCCTTCGGCCAAGCCTTCGCGTAAATCGGGCAGGAACGATCGCCAGGTTGGAGTGACGGAGAAGAGCGCCACTGCGCCGACCGCAACCGCCGCGGCGAACACTAGCACGCGAAGATTCAGGCCGAGGCCGTAAAGAAATGGCATGGCGGCCAACTGGTCCTCGCCGATGAGACCCATGAGGAGCCGCATGAGCCACGTGGCGGCGACCAGGCCCAGGATCGTGGCGGCCGATACCAGAACCACCGCTTCGGTTACGAATTGGCCGGCCATGCGGGCGCGCGATCCGCCCAGCGCGGCGCGCACGGCCATCTCGCGCCGGCGGCTTTCGGCGCGCACCAGCACCAGGCTGGTCACGTTTACGCAGGCGATCAGCAGCAGAAGTCCGGCTCCGCAGAGCAGCACTATCAGGATGGGGCGGATACGTCCGACCTCCAGTTCGGTGAGAGGGATCACCGCCCCGCCCTGGCCGCGATTGGATTGATGCTGCTTTTCCAACTCTCCGGCGATCTGTTTTATGTTGGCGTCCGCGGTGCGGACAGAGACGCCGTCCCGCAGGCGTGCGAGGCCATCGAGGCTGTGGCAGCCCCGCTGCGGGTAACAGGAGTTGGCGTTGGTGTGCAGGGCAGCCCAGAACTCGGCCGGCCCAACAGCGGCAAAGTGGAAGTTCCGGGGCAGCACGCCGACGATGATATTTGCATCGCCGTTGAGGGTCACGGTTTGTCCCAGGACGGCCGCGTTTCCAGCATAGCGTTTCTGCCATGCGGCATAGCTGAGGATGACGGTGCGCGGCGCTGCCGGAGCGTCCTCGCCCGTGCGAAAATCGCGGCCCAGCACGGGAGCCACGCCCAGCGTCTTGAAGAATCCGGCAGTCACCACCGCGCCGCCTGCCATCTCCGCGCCCGCGCTGGTGCGTAGGGAGAAGCCGCTGCCTTCAAATGCGTCCGCGGCGGTGAAGACTTTGTTGAGCCGTTTCCAGTCGAGGTAGTCCGGATACGAAAGAGGACACTGAGGGCAGAGCTGGACTTTCTCGAACAGGCCCACTAAGCGGTTGGGATCGCGATAGGGCAGGGGCTTGATCAGGCTGGCATCCACGAAAGCGAAGATGGCCACGCTGGCGCAGATGCCGAGGCCCAGCACCACAACGGCGGTCGAGGTGAATCCGGGATTCTTGCGCAACTGGCGGATCGCAAAGCGGGTATCCCGCAGCAGGTTTTCGAGGAGCGGTATGGTGCGGCGGTCGCGGTAAGCCTCCTTGGTGGGTTCGATGCCGCCCAGCTTCAGGATCGCTTCGCGGCGGGCCTGCTCGGGATGCATACCGGCGCGCAGGTTGTCGTCGATGTTCAGTTGCAGATGAGACGCGATCTCATCCGCCAGTTCGCGGTCCCCGCGGGCGGCTTGCCACAAGCCGGCGAGCCGGATCAGCCACGCCCGGAGCCGCTTCATGCACGATCTCCCGATGGAGAGAGGAACCGGGCGAGGATGGCAGTTGCCTGTTGCCAATCGCGCGCTTCTTTCTGCAGTTGCCGGCGGCCAGCGCGGGTGAGCTTGTAGAACTTAGCCTTGCGATTGTTTTCCGAGACTCCCCATTCGGAGGCAATGGAGCCTTCCTGCTCCAGCTTCAGGAGCGCGGGATATAGGGTGCCGTAGTTCAGGGAGAGGAGATTTCCGCTGGTCTGCTCGATGCGGCGCGCGATGCCGTATCCGTGAAGCGGCCCCATGGTCTCGATGGTTTTCAGGATCATCAGAGCCAGGGTGCCTTGCCAGACGTCTGTTTTATCGTTCATATGGCCGTATTGGTTGCCCATAGAAAGCGTAGCATAAGTTATATGGGGAAGCAATAGGTGGTTGAGATTATGGCAGGAAGCGGTAGCCGACCCCGTGCACGGTCAGGAAATGGCGGGGCACGTTGGGCTCCGGCTCCAGCTTCTGGCGCAGCTTGACGACGTGGGCGTCCACCGTGCGGGTGTTGGGGAAGAACTCGTAGCCCCAGACCGAATTGAGAATCATGTCGCGGGTGAGCGGCCGGTCGGGATTCTGCAGAAAATAGGTAAGCAGGTTATATTCGGCGGGAGTCAATTTCAACTCTTCGCCGCGCCGGGTGACCACGCGGCGCTCCAGATCCACCGCGACTTCGCTGAAGTGCACCACCTTGCGCGCTTCCGGGGACGTGCGGCGCAGCACGGCGCGGATGCGCGCCAGCAGCTCGCGCGTGCCGAACGGCTTCACCACGTAGTCGTCGGCGCCGATCTCCAGCAGCAGCACCTTGTCGATTTCATCGCCCAAGGCGCTGAGCACGATGATGGGCGTGACGACGTGGGCGGCCCGGACTTGCTTGCAGATCTCCACGCCGCTCATACCGGGCAGGCGCAGATCCACCAGGATCAGGTCGGGCTTGAGCAGCAGAGATTTCTCGTAGCCTGCCCGGCCGTCCGCCACCAGCACGGCGCGGAACCCCTCCTGCTCCAGCATGACGCCGATGGTATCGCGCAGGCTCTCATCGTCGTCGATCACCAGAATAGTTTGCATGGGAGCGATCGAGTCCATTGTATCGAAACGGAGTTCCAGACTTGTAAACGGAGCGCGATTCGCTCAATAATCAAAGCTGCGGATAGGGTCTTTTGTCAAAATGCGAGTCACGGTCATTGGAACAGGGTACGTGGGCACGGTAACGGGCGCTTGCCTGGCCTACTGCGGCCATCGCGTCACGTGCGTGGACACCGATGCGCGGAAGATCGAGAAACTGCGGCGGGGCGAGATGCCCATTTACGAGCCATGGCTGGAAGAGCTGCTGCAACTGGCGGCGGCGCGCGGCGGCATCGACTTCACTACCGGACTGGAGGCGCCGGCGGCGGAGAGCGACGTGATTTTCATCGCGGTAGGGACGCCGCCGCTGGAGACGGGCGAAGCCAATCTCTGCTATCTGGAGGCGGCCGCGCGCAGCATCGGGGCGGCCATGGACGATTCCAGGTTTCGCGTGGTGGTGAACAAGTCCACGGTCCCGGTCGGCAGCGGCAACCTGGTGGACACGCTGGTGCGCGAGGGTATTGGGGAGGCGCATCCGGGCCAGTTGAAGCGCATCCATTTCGGGGTGGCCAGCAATCCGGAGTTCTTGCGGGAAGGCAACGCCATCGCCGATTCGCTGTATCCGGACCGCATCGTGCTTGGCGCCGAGGAAGAGCGCACGCTGCAGGTGCTGCGCGAGTTGTATGGGCCGCTGATCGCGCAGAGCTTCGAGGCACCGGCTTTTCTGCCGCGCCCGGCCGCCCTGGCGCAGGTACCGGTGGTGACCACGACGCTGACCAGCGCGGAGATGATCAAATATGCCGCGAATGCGTTTCTGGCGGTGAAGATCGGTTTCGCCAACGAGGTGGCCAACATCTGCGAACGGGTGGGCGCGGAGGCGCCGGAAGTGATGACGGGCATCGGGCTGGACGCCCGTATTGGAGCGCGCTTCCTGAATCCGGGTTTGGGCTGGGGCGGCAGTTGTTTCGGCAAGGATATCCAATCGCTGCTGCACACCGCGCGCGAGTACGGATATCGAAGCCGCCTGCTGGAAGCGGCCCTGGAGGTAAACCTGGCGCAGCGGCAACTGGCTATTCAGAAGCTGCAGGAGAAGCTGTTTATCCTGAAGGGCCGCACCATCGCGCTGCTGGGTCTGGCGTTCAAGCCGGAGACCGACGACCTGCGCGACGCGCCCAGCCTGCAAATCGCCGAGCGGCTGCTGCAGATGGGGGCGCGGGTGAAGGCGTACGATCCGATCGCCATGGAGGCGTGCCGCGAGAGCTATCCGGCGCTGCGCATTCAGTATTGCGGATCGGCGGAGGATGCGGCGCAGGATGCCGACGCGCTGGTGCTGGTAACGGAATGGAAGCAATTCGCGAGTCTGGATTTGCGCGGGCTGGCGAAGCGCATGGCGCGGGCGATTCTGGTAGACGGGCGCAACCTGTTCGATCCGGAGACCGCGCGGCAGGCGGGCTTCGACTACTGCGGCATCGGGCGTCCGCAGCGCGCGGCGCGCACGAATGGGGCCGCCGCCCCTACCATGACTTGAGCGCGATTTGATTTTGGGCGTTTAACGCGGAGACCGGAATTCGGAGGCCCGCCCGATGAGCGCGTCATCTAGGAGGGTGCTGAAAAGGCATAAATATCGCTCATTCGGACCACAGACTAAAGTCTGTGCCACCACAGACCAAAGTCTGTGCCACCGGTTATCAATGACTTAGCAGCAGACGGTGGCACAGGCTTCAGCCTGTGAGGGCCTACTAATTCCCCGACAGATCCAGCGTGCTGAAGAAATACGCCAGCTCCACCTGCGCGGTGTCCGGTCCATCCGAACCATGGATGCAGTTGCGCTCGATGGATTCCGCGAAGCGCTTGCGAATGGTCCCTTCCGCCGCATTCGCCGGATTGGTCGCGCCCATCAACTCCCGCAACTTGGCAATGGCGTCCTCGCGCTCCAGGGCCATGGCAATGATGGGACCTTCCGTCATGAACTTGACCAGGCTCGCGAAAAACGGCCGCTCGCGATGCACCGCGTAGAAACCCTCGGCCTGCAGCTTGCTGAGGCGCGTCATCCGCAAAGCGACAATCTTGAAGCCTTCCAGCTCCAGGCAGGCGAGGATCTCGCCGGCGTGCCCGGACTCCACGGCGTCGGGCTTGACGATCGAAAACGTACGTTCCACACTCATAGTCGGCCCTTTATCTTTTCTCCAATTTCGGCGGGCGACGAACACACTGTGATGCCGGCTTCCTGCATCGCCCGAATCTTGTCCGCGGCCGCGCCCGAACCGCCGGAAATGATCGCGCCCGCATGGCCCATTCTACGGCCCGGCGGCGCTGTCTGTCCCGCGATGAATCCCACTACCGGCTTGCGCACGTGCTCTTTCACGTAGAGCGCCGCGGTCTCCTCCGCGTTGCCGCCGATCTCGCCGATCATCACGATGGCGTCGGTGCCGGGGTCCTCGTTGAACAGCTTCAGCGCGTCCAGAAACGTGGTCCCGATAATAGGATCGCCGCCAATGCCGATGCAGGTGGATTGGCCGATGCCCAGTCCGGTCAACTGCCCCACCGCCTCGTAGGTCAGCGTGCCCGAGCGCGAGACCACGCCCACGTGCCCCTGCAGGTGGATGTGTCCCGGCATGATGCCGATCTTGCATTTTCCCGGCGAAATCACGCCCGGACAGTTGGGACCCACCAGCCGCGTCGCGCGGCCCCGCAGAAAGGCCCACACTTTCACCATGTCGAGCGCGGGAATGCCTTCGGTGATCGCCACCACCAGCGGCACGCCGGCATCGGCAGCCTCCATGATGGCGTCCGCGGCAAACGGCGGCGGCACGAAAATCACGGAAGCGTTCGCGCCCGTCGCGCGCACGGCTTGCTCCACGGTGTCGAACACCGGCCGATCCAGGTGCGTCGCGCCGCCCCGCCCGGGCACCACGCCGCCCACCACCTTGGTGCCGTAGGCGATGGCCTGCTGCGCGTGGAATGTGCCTTCCTTGCCGGTGAACCCCTGCACGATCAGGCGAGTATTTTCGTCAACCAGTACGCTCATCGTCTCCTCTACTGGGCGGCCAGCCGGACTACCTTTTCCGCCGCATCGCGCATCCCGTCGGCCACCGTGAAGTTGAATCCGGACTCCCGCAGAATCCGGCGGCCCAATTCCACGTTGGTGCCCTCCATCCGCACCACGATAGGCGCCGCGATGTTCAGATCGCGCGCGGCCGCCACCACGCCGGTAGCCAGCGTGTCGCAGCGCAGGATGCCGCCGAAAATATTGATCAGCACGGCCTTCACGTGCTTGTCCGAGAGCAGGATGCGGAACGCGTTCTTCACCTGCTCGGCGCTGGCGCCGCCGCCTACATCCAGGAAATTCGCGGGACTTCCGCCGGCGTACTTGATGATGTCCATGGTGGCCATCGCCAGGCCCGCGCCGTTCACCATGCAGCCCACCGTGCCATCGAGCTTGATGTAGTTGATGCCGAACCGCGAAGCCTCCACTTCGAGCGGGTCTTCTTCGTTGAGGTCGCGCAGGTCGATCAATTCCTTGTGCCGGTAAAGGGCGCTGTCGTCGAAATTGATCTTGGCGTCCAGGGCATATACCTTGCCGTCCTTGGTGAGGATGAACGGATTGATCTCGGCCAGCGAGCAATCCTTGGCCACATAGGCCTTGGCGAGCGCGCCCATGGCCGCCGCGGCCGCATTCACGCTGACCGCCGGCACGCCTATGCCGAACGCCAGTTTCCGCGCCTGAAACGGCATCAGGCCTACGCCCGGATCGAACGCCTCTTTCAAAATCAGTCCCGGCGTTTTGGCGGCGACTTCTTCAATCTCCATGCCGCCCGCCGCCGATGCCATGAATACCGGCTTGCCCTGCACGCGATCCAGCACGATGCCGAGATACAACTCGCGCTCGATGGGCAGCGTCTCTTCGATCAGCAAGCGCTGCACGATGCGGCCTTCCGGGCCGGTCTGGTGGGTCACCAGTTTCATGCCCAGCATCTTGCGCGCGATCTCCGCCGCTTCCGCCGCGTCGCGCGCGATCTTGACGCCGCCGCCCTTGCCGCGTCCGCCGGCATGGATTTGCGCCTTCACCACCACGCTGCCGCCGATCGCTTTGGCCGCCACTTCGGCCTCGTCCGCGGTGAACGCCACCTCGCCACGCGGCACCGGAACGTTGTATTGGGCCAGGATGCCCTTGGCCTGATACTCGTGAATTTTCATGGAAACCTTATGATAACGTGGACTTAGAAACCTCACTATAGCATGTCGCTTTTGCCCTACCTGCATCGCGTGGCCGACCGCCGGAATCTGTCCAGCGCCGAGGCACTGGAGGCCATGCACATCATCCTGAGCGGCCACGCGACGGCCCCGCAGATCGCGGGATTTCTGGTGGCTCTGCGCATGAAAGGCGAGACCGTCGACGAACTGGTGGGGTTTGCGCGCGCGCTGCGGCAGATGGCCGAGCCGATGGATGCCGCGCTCGACGGCGAACCGCTGCTGGATACGTGCGGCACGGGCGGCGACGGCCTGGGCACGTTCAACATTTCGACGGTGGCGGCGTTTGTCGTGGCGGGCGCCGGCGCGCGCGTGGCCAAGCATGGCAACCGGTCCATATCGAGCCAGTGCGGCAGCGCCGACCTGCTGGAGGCGATGGGCGTGCGCATCCCCATGGCGCCCACCGAATGCGCCCGCGCCATCCGCGAGATCGGCATCGGTTTTCTGTTCGCGCCGGCCATCCACACCGCCACCCGGCATGCGCACCCGGTGCGCGTCGATCTGAAAATGCGCACGGTGTTCAATCTGCTCGGACCGCTGACCAATCCGGCGGGCGCCAGCGCGCAGCTTGCCGGAGCGCCCAGCGCGCATTTCGCCGAGTTGATCGCCGGCGCGCTGGCGGCCCTGGGCTTGGAGCGCGGATTCGTGGTGCACGGGTCTGATGGCTTGGATGAGATCACCACTACCGGCCCGACTTTGGCTTTCGAAATCCGGCACGGGGAGGTCACCCGGCGCACGCTCGCGCCGGACGATTTCGGCGTGGCGATGGCGCGGTTGGAGGATCTGAAGGGCGGCGACCGGCAGACCAACCTGGCGATTGCCCGTGAGATTCTGGAGGGCGCGCACGGTCCGCGGCGCGACATCGTGCTGGTGAACGCAGCGGCGGCATTAGTGGCCGTTGGACGCGCGCGCGATTTCCGGGAAGGGGTGGCGCTGGCTGAGGTCGCTATCGATTCGGGGGCGGCGCGGGGGAAGGCGGAAGCGTTAGTTCAGTTTACGCAGGCAAGTTAAGCCGGCTGCGGCCAAGATTGGCCGCCCTCCAAAGACTTAGATTACGCCGGAGTGCCGCTTCAGAATCTGCTGTAAATTCTGCGAGAACGCCGAACGCGCCATCACCATGTCGCAGCCCGCCTCCTGCGCCGCCTGCTTCAACTCTCCCTGCACGTGAGACAGGTAGCCGATCAGGCTCACGCCCTTGAACTCCGGGCTGCCCTTCAGCTTGGCGATCAATTCCAGCGGCTGCGCGTCCTCGAAATTCAGGTCGAAGATGATGACGCTGGGCTTGGCCTTGGCTTTGATCATGAGCTCGTGCGGGTCCTTGACCAGTTCCACCGCCATGCCGGCGCGTTTGGCGGCGTCGGTAATCTTCACCGAAAAAAACAGATCGCTTACGACTGCAAGAACCTTCTTGTGTTGCTGCGGCATAAGAATGTGCTAGTTTTTGTGCTCGAAAGCCAAACAGGGGCGGGACACTCAATCGTACCTGCTTTGGCCGCGGCTTGCAACCGGGCAACGCCGCGCGGGGTGTGTCCACTGTGGTATTGTCTTGTAAACAGGAATAATTCTCTTTAACATGACATCTTGGACATTCCCCCCGCTCGGGAGGCGATGGAAAGCTTTGACGCGCGCCGGCTACGTTCCAACGGCTGCCTCACTGCTGCTGGCCCAACCCTTCTTGCTGCTTTTGTGGCTCGCGATGGGGGCGTTCCCGGCGTGGGCCCAAACGGGAGCGAGCCTTTCCGGCGTGGTGACGGACCAAGCCGGCGCAGCCCTTCCCGATGTCGCGGTGACCATCAAGAACGTCGACACAGGCGCAACGCGCACGATCGCAACCGACGGCGGGGGGCACTATCAGGCGTCCGGCCTGCCTCCGGGGCGCTTCGAGATTCGAGCGGCAAAACAAGGGTTCGCCGATGAAACGCGCACGGGAATCAGCCTGGCGGTTGGCCAGGACGCCACGGCCGACATTAAGTTGCAGAAGAGCACCCCCGACGCCTGCGCGAGCGGCCACGAGTTCGCCACCACCGATTGCGCGCTGACCTGGCACGGCATCACGTTGTACGGTGCGTATGACGTCGGCGTCGGCTGGGTCAGCCACGGATTGCCGGAAAACGCCACTAACTATGAAGGCGAATCTCTGGTGAACCGAAACGGCTCTCAACATCGATTCCTCATCGCACCGAACAACTTGTCGCAGACGGGTCTGGGCATCAGGGGCAAGGAAGAGTTTCTGCCTGGCTGGTTCGTGGTGTTCAACGCTTCAACTGGCATCAATCCGCAGTCCGGCCAGCTCGCCAACGCGTCAGCCACCAACACCGCCAACAACGGCCTTCCCCGGAGCAGCTATTCGGAAGCCATCGACGGCGCGCGCGCGGGCCAACCCTTCAATGACGAATTCTATGGCGGTATATCGTCCGCGAATCTCGGCACGCTGACCTTCGGTCGTCAGCGCGCTCTCGGTATCGATGCGATGCTCTTTTACGATCCGGCCGGCGGCAGCTATGCCTTTTCGTACATCGGGTATAACGGCACGATGGCCGGCGGCGGCGACACCGAGGACAGCCGTTGGGACGACGCCCTGAAGTATCGCCTCACCTTTGGCCCGGTCCATTTCGGGGCCATGTATAAATTCGCCGATGGTTCTGGCGGCTGCTACTCGGCCTCCGCAACCTGGGCTGCCGCCACCTGTACGCCGGAAGCGCCGCATAACACCGCCTATGGATTCGACCTCGGCGGAAACTACGGCAAGTTCTCCGCCGACGTCGTCTACCAACATTACAACCAGGCGATCAGCGTATTGAACCCCTTGCTGGGGCCTCAGAGCCCGACGCAGTCCTATCAGTCGACCCTCAACAGCATCAATACAAACCCCATCACCGGGGCCAATCTGATTGGAACGACCAACACCGTATACGGCATCGTGACCGACAACAGCGCCATTATGGTCGCCGCCAAGTATACGTGGGACCCGTTCAAGTTCTTTGGCGGCTACGAACACATCCGACAGACTAACCCGTCGGACCCGTTGGGCGTTGGCGCCTCGGACCAGGGCGGTTATATCATGAGCGGCGTCGAAGACAGCAATCTTGATTCTCCTAAGATCGTGCAGATCTGGTGGACGGGCGTGAAATACGCTTACGACAGCAAAACCGACATCACTTTGTCCTGGTATCATCAGATGCAGAACGACTTCCGTGTTCCGTCGACCTGCTCGCCCGAAGCCGGTTTCCGCAGTTCCTGCGCGGGCACCCTCAACGAGGTGTCGCTCTATGCGGATCATCACTTCACCAAGCGTTTCGATGCTTTTGCCGGAGTTGCGTATTCCTACGTGAGCGGCGGTCTGGCCATCGCCATTCCGCATGGCCCCGGCGTCCCCTATAACTACGACAACAACCTTGCTCCGACAGTCGGTGGTCGTTTCACCTTCTGATCGTTTCCGCGGCGGGTTCCGTCGAGAGCCAACATGGGTAAGCTTCGGCGAACGTGTAGTTGCTGGCGTCTGCTGATGGCCGTGGGCGCGGGATTCCAGATCGCCGCCAGCCACTACCACCAGTACAACCACGCGCCGGTGTTCACTATCCGCTTCCCGTTCTGACCGGCGGCCTAACGGGCCACAGACTAAAGTCTGTGCCACCCATCAATGACTTAGCGGCAGTTGGTGGCACAGGCTTCGGCCTGTGAGAGCCTTTTTCAGCATCCTGCCAAACTAAGAGGCCGCAGCAGGCCGGGGACCCGCGCCATTAGAGGGCTGCGGCGATCTGCCGCAACACATAAGGCAGGATGCCGCCATTCCGGTAGTATTCGACTTCCTGCGGCGTATCCACACGCACGAGGACTTCGAAGGTCTTGTCGTCCGCGCGCACGCGGGCGCGCCGCGCAACGCCGCTCAGCGCTTCCTTGACGCCTTCGACGCTGTACTGCTCGCGCCCGGTCAGCTTCAGGCTGGCCGCGTTTTCGCCATCCAGGAATTCGAGCGGCAGCACTCCCATGCCCACCAGGTTGGTGCGATGGATGCGCTCAAAGCTTTCCGCGATCACGGCCTTCACACCCAGCAGCAGCACACCCTTGGCGGCCCAATCGCGCGACGAGCCGGAGCCGTACTCATTGCCCGCCACAATCAGCAGCGGCACGCCTTCCTGCTGGTACCGGACGGACGCATCATAGATGTACATCTGTTCGCCATCCGGCAGATGTTGGGTCCAGCCGCCTTCGGTCCCCGGCGCGAGTTGGTTGCGCAGCCGCACGTTGGCCAGCGTACCGCGCACCATCACTTCGTGATTGCCGCGGCGCGCGCCGTAGGAGTTGAAATCCTTCGGCTGCACGCCCTGCGCGATCAGATAGCGGCCCGCCGGTGTGTCTTTGCCGATGGAACCGGCGGGGGAAATATGATCGGTGGTGATCGAATCGCCCAGGAGCGCCAGCACGCGCATGGCGCGCAGGTCTTGCACGGAGGTTTCGGGATCCACCATGTGATCGAAATATGGCGGACGCTTGATGTAGGTGGACTCGGGGTCCCACACAAACATATCGCCCGTGGGCACCGGCATGGTCCGCCAATTGGCGTCGCCCTCGAAGGCTTTCTCGTATTCGTGCTGGAACATATCGCGGCGGATGGACTTGCGCACCGTCTCGCGCACCTCTTCGTCGCTGGGCCAGATGTCGCGCAGATACACCGGCGCGCCCGCGGAATCCTCGCCCAGCGGCTCGGTGGTCAGATCGATATCGATGCGTCCGGCCAGCGCGTACGCCACCACCAGCGGCGGCGACGCCAGGTAATTCGCCTTCACCTGCGCGTTGATGCGCCCCTCAAAATTGCGGTTGCCGCTGAGCACGGCCGCCACAGTCAGGTTTTCGCGCTGTACGGCTTCGGCCACCACTTCGGGCAGCGGCCCGCTATTGCCGATGCACGTGGTGCAGCCGTAACCGACCAGATGGAAGTTGAGCGCTTCGAGGTAAGGCGTCAGCCCCGCCTCGCGGTAATAATCCGAAACCACCTTGGAGCCGGGCGCCAGGCTGGTCTTCACCCACGGCTTGGGCTTGAGCCCGCGCTCCACGGCTTTCTTGGCCAGCAGGCCAGCGCCGAGCATGACGGACGGATTCGAGGTGTTCGTGCAACTGGTGATGGCGGCGATGACCACCGATCCGTTATCCAGCATGGCGCCGCCATTCATGTCGATTGCCACAGGCTTGTGCGCGCCGCCGAATGCCGCCTCGAAATTCTTCTTCACATCGGGCAGATTCACGCGATCCTGCGGACGCTTCGGTCCAGCCATCGACGGCGTGACCGTAGCCAGATCCAGATCCACGGTATCCGCATACACCGGATCGGGCGTGGCGTCGGTGCGGAAGAGGCCCTGCTCCTTGGTATACGCTTCCACCAGTTCGACCAGGCTCGCATCGCGATTGGTGAAGCTCAGGTATGCGAGCGTCTCCGCGTCCACCGGGAAGAAGCCGGCCGTCGCGCCGTATTCCGGAGCCATGTTGCCCACCGTGGCGCGGTCCGCCAGGCTCAGCGCGCCGAGGCCCTGGCCGTAGAACTCGACGATCTTGCCTACGACTCCCTTCTTGCGCAAAATCTGGGTGATCGTCAGGACCAGATCGGTGGCTGTGCAGCCTTCCGGCATGCGGCCGTGCAGCTTAAACCCGACCACCGGCGGTAGCAGCATGGAGACGGGCTGGCCCAGCATGCAGGCTTCGGCTTCGATACCGCCCACGCCCCAACCGAGCACGCCCAGCCCGTTGACCATCGTCGTGTGGGAATCCGTGCCCACCAGCGTGTCGGGATACGCTTCCCAACCCTGCGCGCTCCGAAGACGAAACACCACCGAGGCCAGGTATTCAAGATTGATTTGGTGCACGATGCCCGTATCCGGCGGCACCACGCGGAAATTCTGAAACGCCGTCTGGCCCCAACGCAACAGGATGTAGCGTTCGCGGTTGCGCTGGAATTCGAGCAGCGCGTTGATTCCGAATGCTTCCGCGCTGCCGTAGGCGTCCACCTGCACGGAGTGGTCGATCACCAGGTCGGCGGGCAGCAGCGGATTGGCACGCTTGGGATCCGCGCCCATGGCGGCCAGCGCGTCGCGCATGGCGGCCAGATCCACTACGCAGGGCACGCCCGTGAAATCCTGCAACAACACCCGCGCGGGCATGAAGCTGATCTCTTTGGCGGCGGACCCGCTCGCGCCGCGCGCGACATATTCGATATCGGCGGCGGTGACGCGGCGGCCATCCTCCTGGCGGAGCAGGTTTTCCAGCAGGATTTTGGTGGTGAAGGGCAGATGCCCGACGTCGCCGACGCCTTGTTCTTCAAGGCTGCGCAGGCGAAAAATGCGGTAATCGGTGATGCCGGCGCGCAGGCTGGACGCGGCTCCGAAACTATTGGTGGGCATGCCTAATTATAACGGGGGACGCGAAGGCTCGCCGGCCACGGCGGTTGGGTACCGCCGCTGTCTGGCGCGAGCGCGGCAGTGGGCCGATTGACAATCGGCCGCAGCTTACCAAGCTGCCCCACAGAGCAGCGCAGCCGCAACCAAAAGAGGCGGCCTGAGAGGCCGCCGCAGGCCGAGGGCCTGCCCCACGAAAAATCGGCGCCAGACTGCGAAGATTCTGAGCAGTCGTAATACAACGGCTATCCTCAGATTCCAACAGCCGCCCACCAAAGACCCGGAAGAGCCGGTAAAATGGTCGAATCAATGTCACTTGTCAAAGTCGGAAGTCTCTCGCAACTGCCCGCCGATTCGGTCACCGAGGTCACGCTGGGCAACGATACGTATGCTCTGTGCAATGTGGGCGGACGCGTCACCGCAATCGGTGGAACGTGCCTGCACCGCGGCGGACCGTTGGGGCAGGGCGCCCTGCACGGCAACAATGTGGTGTGTCCCTGGCACGCCTGGGAGTGGGACTGCCAGACCGGCGCCAACGATTTCGATCCCAGCCAGAAGGTTCCCACCTTCACCGTGCAGGTGGATGGTGACGATATCCTGCTCGAAGTGCCGGAACGTGCCTGAGCTGCCTGAGGTGGAAACCGTAGTACGGTCGATCGCCCGCATCGTCGGCCGGCGCATCGTCTCCGCGGAGTTCACCTGTGCGCGCATCCTGCGCGGCGATCCCGACCAGATGAGCGCGATGCTGGCTGGCCGGCGCATTCGCGCCATCCGGCGGCGCGGCAAGTTCATCGTCATCGAACTGGATGCCGGGCACTGCCTGGTGGTGCACCTCGGTATGACCGGCAAGCTCCTGTTAGGCGGCACGCCCGGACGCCATACGCACGCAATCGTGAACCTCGACCGGGGCGTGCTGCGCTACGAGGACCCCCGTCAGTTTGGCAAGATCGAGGTCAGCCGCGGATTGCCTGCGCGGGTGGAGAAACTTGGTCCGGAGCCGCTGGAGATCACGCTCGCGGAGTTCGCCGCGCGGCTCAAGGGGCGCAAGGCGCGCATCAAAAGCGTGCTGTTGGATCAGCACTTCGTCGGCGGAGTGGGAAACATCTACGCCGACGAAGCGTTGTTCCGGGCGGGGATTCATCCGCTGGCGATCGGCGCTAGGTTACGCCTGGAGCGCGTCAAGCGCCTGCACCACGCCATCGTGGAAGTGCTGACGCAGGCCATCGAGAAAGGCGGGTCCTCGATTTCCGACTATGTGGACGCCGAAGGCCGGCGCGGCTTCTTCCAATTCGAGCACCGCGTCTACCAGCGCACCGGCGAGCCGTGTGTGAATTGTGGAGCCCCCATCCGGCGGACACTGGTTGCGCAGCGAGGGACGCATTATTGCGCGAAGTGTCAGAGGCGCTAGAAGAAGTCAGAAGTCAGAAGTCAGAATAACACCTGCGTCCATCTTCTGTCTTCTGACTTCTGTCTTCTGTCTTCTTATAACGGCGTCAACGGCCGCAGCTCCGCGCCCATCCGGTAAACGTGCGTCAACGAATTGTCCGGCGGCGGAGTCAACAGCGTGGGCCGCAGCAGGATCAGCACCCGGTCCGTGCTGCTGTTATGCGTGACGTTGCTTGTCAGCGGTCCGATCACCGGAATGCGGGCCACCCCCGCAATGCCCGCAATGCTGCGGGCGTCTTCATCGTCGATCAGTCCCGCAACCACCGCCCACTCCCCCATCTGGAGCGTCACGTCCGACTTCAAAGATCGGTTTGAGATGATGGGAATCCCGTTCGAAGCCGTGCCCCCCAGCACCTTGAATTCGGCTTCGACGGTCAGGGTCACCTCCTCGGTGCCGTGCACGTGCGGCGTGGCCTTCAGGGAAAGGCCCAGGTCTTCGAAGGTAAACGAAGGCGGCGGCGTGTAGGCGCCCGGTCCGCTGAAACTGGACGGCCCGAAATAGCCGGCGGTCATGATGGGGTATTTCTGACCGACGTGGATGGTGGCCGGCTGCCCATCCACCGAGCGGGCGCTCGAATGCAGCAGAACCCTGCTGTCGGAGCGCGTCAGCGACGCCACCAACTGCAGGTTGGCGATGCCTATGCCAATCAGAGCCGCCCCGCCGCCAAAACGCAGCATGCCGGAGATGTTCGAAGCGAGCTGCGGCACGTTATTCATGAAGGTGCTGAAGGAAGCCACCGGGAACGAACTCGGCAGCGGCAGGCCGTAGTTCAGCGCGTTGCTATCGTTTACCTCCAGGAAGTCCATTTCCAACATGATCTGCGCGCGCGGATAAAGCAGGTCCTGGAGAAGCTGCCGCGCCGGTATGACCTTCGAGACGGCGTCCCGTATCACCACGATGCTGGAGTGGCTATCCCAGGAGACCTTCTGGATGCCGCACGCCTGTTGTACGGCGGTAATCATGGCGGTCAGATCCTGCATGGTGGTGGGCTCCGGCACGGGAACGATCACCGCCGCGTAGGGCTCCTCCTCTTTTCGCTTTTGCGCAGTATCCTTCACCACCATGAAAAGGCGATCGGAGATCGGCACGATAAACGAGCTGGTCACTGCCTCAAGCGCATGCAAAGCTTCGCGGTAATCGGCTTGGTCCATCTCAAAGCGGAGAATCTGGGTGGCCTGATAGCCTCCATCGAAAACACAGTCCAGCCCGTAGGCGTGCGCCACGGTTTCGAACAGGGTCTTGGCGTTGGCGCGCAGACTGAAATCTTTAAGGCCCGGCTCGGCGCTCAATTTGGTGGGCGGCAGAGGCTTGCGCGCCTCCGCCAGGTCTTGCGCGGTGGCGGCAATCAGCGCCGGCTCATCCGCTTCCGCCGCGGCGTCCCCTTTGGGCGAATCGGCGGCCAAAGCGACCGCTTCCGCCGGTGCCACGGGTGGCGTCGCCTTGGACTGCTGCAACGCCGCGCCTGTCTGCAAAGCAAGGCTGCGCCCCCAATACAGGTGGTTGTCCGGCTCCAGCGCCGCAGCCTCCGAATACAGCAGATAGGCGCGCGCCACCTGGCCGGCTTTCTCGGCCTTGCGCGCTTCGTTGTACAGTTTGGAGGCCTCCGAGGCCCATGCGCCGGTGGTCAGCGCTAAAGCCAGCAAAATGGGAAACGTCCGCACAAACGGTTGACGCGCCGCAGCTTTGCCGCGTGCAGACCAAAGCGCGCGCGCGGGTATGATGGAAGCTGAGATGAGCGGAATGGCCCCGGTCCAACTTTTTCTGGCGCGACACTGGGAGCAATTGATCGTTCCCCTATGCGTCCTGGCCCTGACGCTGGCGCTGGGCTACGCCGCCAAGCGCCTAATAGTGCGCCTGTTGCGTCCCTGGGCGGCGCGCAGCAAGGGGCCCACAGCGCAGATTGTCATCAATGCCGTGAAGGGTCCGTTCATGATCTGGGTGCTGATCCTCGGCACGCACCTGGCCATGCAATCTTCGGAATTGCCCCCGCGGGCGACCGTGTGGATCGGGCGCATCTTGCTGGCGCTATGGATCCTGTCGCTCACCTCGGTCAGCTCGCGCCTGGCCGGCGGCCTCATCCGGTTGCACGGCAGCGGCATTCCAGGGGCGCTACCGGTCACCACGCTGACCCAAACGCTCGCGCAACTCGCGGTGGTGATCCTCGGCGTGCTGGTGCTGCTCAACTTGTGGGGCGTCTCGATCACACCCATTCTGACGGCCCTGGGAGTCGGCGGCCTGGCCGTGGCGCTGGCGCTGCAGGATACTCTCTCCAACCTGTTCGCGGGCTTTTATGTGGCCGTAGCCGGCCAGGTCCGGCTGGGCGATTATATCCGCCTCAACACCGGCGAGGAAGGTTACGTCACCGATATCGGCTGGCGCAGCACCACCATCAGGCCGCTGGCAAACAATATGATCATCATTCCGAATAGCAAGCTGGGGCAGGCCATCGTCACTAATTTCTATTTGCCGGATAAGCGCGTGGGAGTGTCGATTCAGATTGGGGTGGCGTACGACTGCGACCCCGACCGTGTCGAGCGCGTGCTGCTCGAAGAAGCCCAGACGGCCGCGCGCGAAATCCCCGGCATGCTGGCCGATCCCGCGCCCGGCGTGAGCTTCGATCCCGGCTTCGGCGATTGGGCTCTGGGTTTCAACCTTGGGTACAGTGTGCAGGAATTCGCCGATCAGTTCCGCGTGCGCGCCGAACTGAGGAAACGCATTCTGAAGCGCCTGCGCCAGGAGAAGATCGATATGCCTTTTCCCACCCGCACCGTCTACGTGCGCGGCCAGGGAGAGCCCTGATGAGACTGGCCGCCGCGTTGGTCCTCGGCGCCCTCTCGGTTTCCGGCGCGCGCGCGGTGACGCTGAAGCCGGAAACGGTGCAGGCGTTCGATCGGTATATTCGCGAAACCGAAGCGCGCCTGGAGCGCCGCCTGGCGCCCGGCGGCAGATTCCTATGGGTGGATGAAGAACCGCAGCGCGCGGCTTCAGTCCGCCAGGGGCAACTGGCGATCGAGAATCGCAGCGGCAGCGACTTCGTCCCGGTTTCCGGCGGATTGATCCACGATTGGATCGGCGCGGTATTCGTTCCGGGTGTCACGCTGCGGGAGACTCTCGCGCTCGTCCAGGATTACGACCATCATCAAGACATCTACAAGCCTGAGGTGCTGGCTTCGCGTCTGGTCAGCCGCCATGGAAACGACTTCCAGGTGCACCTGCGGCTGATGAAAAGGAAAGTCATCACCGTGGTTCTGGACACGGATTATGACGTGCGCTATTTTCCGCTGGATGGCGGCCGCTGCCACAGCCGCGCCTATAGCACGCGCATCGCGGAAGTCCGGAATGCCGGCCAGCGGGACGAGCGCATCTTGCCGCCGGGCCAGGATGAAGGATTTCTTTGGCGGTTGTACTCCTATTGGAGATTCCAGGAACGCGATGGCGGCGTATACGTGGAGTGTGAAGCCATCTCGCTGACGCGCGCCATACCGGCTGGGTTGGGCTGGCTGGTTGAGCCGATCATCACCACTCTGCCGCGCGAATCGCTGGCCAACACCTTGCGGGAAACCCGGACGGCGCTGCAGAAGTAGGCGAGTGGTTTACGGACGGACCAGACCGCGTTGCCCTTCGAGGCGCTCCACGCGGCGCGTCAACTGCGAAATCTCCGTATGGAAATCCAGACGCAGCTCGGCAAAACCCTGTCGCGTCTCCGCCCGCAATGCTTCGATCTGAGCGCTTAGAGCCTTGGTATTCAACCGGGTAACAACGCCAGGCGTTGCAGACGTAGTGGGGCGGGCGTCCACGCCTGCAGCGGGTCTCCAGACCCGCAACGGGCCGACGTGGACGTCTGCCGCAGGACTGGAGTCCCGCCCCACAGGACGCAACCAATTCTTTAATTGCCTCTTGCATTTCCCTTTTTCTTCGCCCACAATAGGACAGAGGAGCCCCTATGGCTTTAACCCGCCGCCAAAAGCAAGTGCTCGATCTGATTGCGAAATTCGTCGATGAGAACGGCTACAGCCCCAGTTACGAAGAACTGGCGCAAGGCTTGAACCTGGCTTCGCTCGCCACCGTGCACAAGCACATCTCCGCGCTGACCACCAAGAACTATCTGAAGCGCGGCTTCAACCAGAGCCGCTCGCTGGAGTTAGGCCCCAAATACGTGCACGAGAATCGCCGCCACCGGGATGCCGCCGCGCTGGAAATTCCGCTGCTGGGCCGCATCGCCGCCGGAATGCCGGTGGAGGCAGTGGAACAGCACGCCACCCTAAGCTTCGCCGATTTCGTGGGCCACCCGGGCACCTTCGCGCTGGAAGTGCGCGGCGAGTCCATGATCGGCGACCATATCTGCGACGGAGACATGGTCCTGGTCGAGCGCGCGAACGAAGTGCGCGACGGCGAGATCGTGGTGGCGCTCGTGGAAGGCGCAGAGACAACCCTCAAACGCTTTTATCGCGAACCGGGAGGCAAGGTTCGGCTACAGCCCGCCAACGCCGCCCTGCAGCCGATCATAGTTCCAGCCGCGGACGTGCAGATACAGGGGCGCCTTCTAGCCGTTCTGCGCAAATATAAGTAACTTGACCTGAAGAAGAAGTCAGAAGACAGAAGTCAGAAGAGCTTCGGTCCCGAGTTTGTTCACCCGATCGAGTTTGCGACTGACATGGTCGGGCCGGCGCGCAACTCTTGCTCGGCGCGCAGCCAGTCTTGTTCGGAAGAGCCGCCTTGATAGCCGCGCCCTTCCCAATAGGAATATGCCAGTTGGGCGATTTCATCGAGCGTCGGGCTGGAGGCCGGTATTGTTGCCGCGGACGTGGGGGCTGGAATACTCTCGGATCTCTCTGTCACGCTGGAGTTCCTATGCTTACGTGTTACCGCACTTTTCACGCGCGCCGGAGCGGCGCCGGAAGACACTACAGGCTCGGAACTGGTACGTCTTTTAGTTGCCATACAAGGTATTTCTTCTCCCTTAATTTGAGCTTGGTACCTTAATTTTAGCAGACTTCGCGGCTCGCACCGTAAAAAGTTTTTATCAATTCCATCACAATTTCGACGTCCGTGACCTTTCGGACAATCACGTCTAAATGGAGGTATATTAATGTTAGCGTGCGATCACCATTGGCAAGTCTGCTGCTGCTGGCGCTGACGGCAGCGAGTTCGAAGGCCGCGGCGCCCCGTGTGCTGGCTGTGGATGTGGACGGCATGATCCACCCGGTGACCGCCGAGATCCTGTCGCGCGCCATCCAACAAGCCAAACAGGAAAACGCCGCGTTGCTGCTGGTGCGCTTGAATACGCCCGGCGGCCTGATGGACGCTATGCGAGAGTCGATCGAAGAAATCGTCGCCGCGCCCATGCCGGTGGTCACCTTCGTGGGACCCAGCGGCGCGCGCGCGGCATCCGCAGGCTTCTTCATCCTGGAGGCCGGCGACGTTGCAGCCATGGCGCCCGGCACCAACACCGGCGCGGCGCATCCCGTGCTGATTGGCGGCGAGATGGACGCCATCATGAAACAGAAGGTCGAGAACGACGCATCGGCCTCCCTGCGCAGCATCGTGGCCAAGCGCGGGCGCAACAGCGCGCTGGCCGAGAAAGCCATTCGCGAGAGCCAGTCGTTCACCGACAAAGAGGCGCTCGACAACCATCTGATCGAACTGGTGGCGAACAACGAGCGCGATCTGCTCGACAAACTGGATGGCCGCGAGATCGCCCGCCTGGATGGAACCCGCGCGGTGCTGCACACGCGCGGCGCGGTCATCGAAGTCTACGAAAGAAACTGGCGGCAAAAGATCATGTCCGCCATCAGCGATCCCAATCTGGCGCTGGTGCTACTGGTGCTGGGCGCGCTCGGCATCTACGTGGAGTTCACTTCGCCCGGCCTGATCGTGCCCGGCATTCTGGGAGCGATCATGGCCCTGCTGGGCCTCTCCGCGCTCTCGGTGTTGCCCATCAACTGGCTGGGCGCGGCGCTGCTGCTGCTGGCCTTCGCGCTGTTCGTTCTGGAAGCGAAATTCGCCACGCACGGCATCCTCGGCTCGGGCGGAGCGCTGTCGATGGTGCTGGGCGCGGTGATGCTGATCGACAGTCCCGTGCCCGAAATGCGCATTCACCTTTCCACCGCCATCGCGCTGGCGTTGCCCTTCTCGCTCATCACCATGCTGCTGCTCTCGCTGGTGCTGCGCGCGCGCCGCAATAAAGTGGTCACCGGCAGCGAAGGCATGCTCGGCGAAACGGGCACGGCCGTCACGCCGCTGGCGCCCGAAGGCAAGGTCTTTGTTCGCGGCGAATACTGGAGTGCCGTGGCGCCGTCCCCCGTCGCCGCCGGCAGCCCTGTGCGCGTCGTTGCCATTAGTCAACTCAAACTCACGGTGGAACTTGTTCCCCCGCCCAACGGAGCCTCAACATGATCGACATCACCAGCTTCACCACGATTGTGATCATCATCGTGGTGCTGTACCTGATTTCCTCCATCAAGATCCTGCGCGAGTACGAGCGCGGCGTCATCTTCCGGCTGGGCCGCCTGCTGGATCAACCCAAAGGGCCTGGCATTGTCCTGGTCTTCGCGCCTATCGACCGCATGGTGCGCGTTTCGTTGCGCATCGAAACCCTGGAAGTCCCGCCACAGGACGTCATTACGCGCGACAACGTCACCGTGAAGGTGAACGCGGTCATCTACTTCCGGGTCATCGAGCCGCGCCTGGCCATCGTGGAGGTCTCCAATTTCCTCAACGCCACATCGCAATTGGCGCAAACCACGCTGCGCAGCGTGCTGGGCGAGGTGGAGCTCGACGAGCTTCTGAGCCAGCGCGATAAGCTCAACTTGCGGCTGCAATCCATCCTCGACCAGCACACCTCGCCCTGGGGCGTGAAGGTGACGGTGGTCGAGGTGAAGCAGGTGGACCTGCCCGAGCAGATGATCCGCGCCATCGGCCGCCAGGCCGAGGCCGAGCGCGAGCGCCGCGCCAAGATCATTCACGCCGAAGGCGAATACAGCGCCGCCGAGAAACTATCGATGGCCGCCAAGGTGATCCAAGAACAGCCCGTGGCGATTCAGTTGCGCTACCTGCAAACACTGGTGGAAATCGGCACCGAAAAGAACACCACCATCGTTTTCCCTCTGCCAATCGATATACTGTCATCTTTGGAGCGCGCCCTGGGCAAGCTGGGCGAACCCTCCAAACCGGCTAACTCATGAAGAACAGCGAAACTGGCGAATTCGAACTGGTGCTGGGCAACAAGCAGTTGCTCAGCGGGTTTTTCCTTGTGGTGATCCTGTTCGCGGTATTCTTCGTGATGGGCTACATCGTAGGCCGCAACTCCACGCCCACGACTCAACTGGCCGGGACTCACGATCAAAACAGTGCGGCGACGCCGTCCGGGGCGCGCCCACAGCCGGCCTCCGGGTCCGCTCCAGTGGAGCAGAACCCGCCCGCGGCCGTCGCGGAGCCGCCCAAGGATGACGCCGGCGCCGCCACGCCGGCCACCGAACCGCAGCCCACTACGCAACCGGCACAGCCGGCCCAGACGAAGACGGAGGCGGCCCCGCCAGCCGCGGCCCCGCCAGCCCAGCCCGCGCCGGGAGAGACTTACTTGCAAGCCTACTCGGGCAAGCAGGAGGTGGCCGAAACCGTTTCCCACACACTCAAGCAGAAAGGATTCCCAACCCTGCTGTCTCCCGGTCCGCAAGGCAAGACGCGCGTGCTGGTGGGACCTTACCCGGACCTGGGCAAACTCGGACAGGCCAAAGCCGATCTGGAGCGTCTGGGCTTCTCGCCGTTTCGTCAGAAGATAGAAAGGTGAGCGTTGATTTGGTCCATATAGGCGGCGCGCCGCCGCGCTTGCCCGAATGGGCCCGCAAGAGCGCCACGCATTACGAAGCGCTGCACCGCCTGAAAGCCGATTTGCGGCGTCTCAATTTGCACACGGTCTGCGAATCGGCGCGCTGTCCGAATATCCACGAATGCTTCGCGCGCGGCGCGGCCACTTTCATGATTCTCGGCAATCTGTGTACCCGCGGCTGCGGATTCTGTTCGGTGCCCAAAGGCTCTCCCGCCAAGCAGGACATGCGCCTCGATCCGGCCGAGCCCGCCAACGTGGCGCGCATGGCCGCCTCCATGAACCTGCGCTACGTGGTGATTACCAGCGTGAATCGCGACGACCTCGGCGACGGCGGCTCCGCGCATTTCGCGGAAACTGTGCGTCAGGTGCGGCGCGCCCTCCCGGATACCCGCGTGGAAGTGCTGACGCCCGATTTTTGCGGCGACCTGCAGGCCGTGGCTCGCGTCCTGGATGCCGGCCCGCACGTCTTTAATCACAATATCGAGACGGTGCCCCGGCTCTACCGCCGCGTGCGCCCCCAGGCCGAGTACCAACAGTCGCTCGATGTGCTGGATTTCGCGCGCCGCTACCGCCCTGAAATCCTCACCAAATCCGGCCTGATGGCCGGGCTCGGCGAAACCGAAGAGGAGGTGCGCACCGTGCTGCGCGATCTGCGCGCCGCCGGGACGGCCGTCGCCACCATCGGCCAGTATCTACGGCCCACGCGCCGCAACCTGCCCGTGGCCGCTTATATCGAGCCGCGGCAGTTCGACCGGTACCGAGAATACGGCCTGTCCATCGGCTTCCAAATGGTCTTCAGCGGCCCGCTGGTGCGGAGTTCCTATATGGCCGAGCGGGTCAGCGAAGAGGCGCGGCCGGCAAATTGAAGTATCTTCTCGCGCTCGCCACCGCGGTCCTGCTCATCCTGACCTTTCCGCGCTTCAATCTGGTGTGGTGCGCGCCTGTGGCGCTGGCGCCGCTGCTAGTGGCTGTAGCGCGCGAGCCTCGCCCGTGGCGCCGCTTTCTGCTGGGTCACATCGCGGGTGTGATCTATTGGTTCGGCGTCTGCTACTGGATCCAGGGTGTGCTGGCTTTCTATGGCGGCCTGAACGCACCGCTGGCCTGGCTCGCGTTTCTGCTGTTCTGCCTGATCAAGGCGCTGCACATGGGCGTATTCGCGATGCTGGCGGGCATCCTGATGCGAAGATGGTGGGCCGCGCCCGGTGTGGCCGCGCTATGGGTCTCGATCGAAGCCACCCACGGATCGCTCGGATTCGCCTGGCTGGCGCTGGGCAATGCCGGTATCGACATGGGATTGCCCATGCGTCTGGCCCCTTATACCAGCGTCTACGGCCTGTCGTTCGTCTTCATGGTGATGGCCACCGCCATGGCGTTGGCGGTGCTTGGCCGGCCGCGCCTGCACCTGCTGTGGCTGGTCCCGCTGCCGTTTCTCATCTTTCTGCCGCCGCTCCCCGACGCCCGCCGCGGCCATGACACCGCCGTCCTGGTGCAGCCCAACATCTCCGAAGACCAGCAGTGGACGCTGGAATCGGCGGACCGCATGCAGCGCAACCTGGCGGCGCTCTCCCTGCGCGCCGTCTTGACCGGCGGCGCCGAGCATCCCGCGCTGGTGGTCTGGCCCGAAGTGCCTGCGCCGCTTTACTACGACGAAGACCCGCGCTTCCGCGGCTATGTCGCCGACCTCGCGCGCGTCGCCAATACCAATCTTCTGCTGGGAGTGGTGGCGCACACGCCGCAAGGCGCGCCGCTCAACTCCGCCATCCTGGTCTCGCCGGAGGGCCGCCTGGTCACCCGCTATGACAAGGTCAACCTCGTGCCATTCGGTGAGTTCGTCCCGTGGCCTTTCGATTTCGTCAAGCGCATCACCAGCGAAGCGGGCGATTTCACGCCAGGCAAACAGGTGGTAGTCTCGCCCATCGACGGTCACAAGTTGGGCACCTTCATCTGCTACGAATCCGTGTTCCCCAATTTCGTGCGGCGCTTCGTGGCGGATGGCGCGGAAGTGCTGTTCAACATCTCCAACGATGGTTACTTCGGCAAGAGCGCCGCGCGCACGCAACACCTGGAAATCGTGCGCATGCGCGCCGCTGAAAACCGGCGCTGGATCCTGCGCTCCACCAACGACGGCATCACGGGCACCATCGATCCCGCCGGGCGCCTGCGCGGGACGCTGCCGATATACGTGGAGGCCGCCTCGCGCACCGGCTTCAGCTATATCCAGACGCGCACGTTTTACACGCGCTATGGCGACTGGTTCCCCATGCTGTGCGCGCTAATCGCCGGCGCCTTCCTGATCGTCGAGTGGAGGGCGGGCTTTAGCCGGCGCGGGGCTTGAGCCCCGCTCTTTCGGGGGGACCCATCGGCCATCATGAACCTCATGGACCAAGCGCTCGAGATCGAGGTAGAGAAAAGATGAGCGCAACAACCTGTAGGATCGGGGCCTTCGCCGCCGGGTCGAGACTTACCCTCATCGACCCACCGTTCCGGCATCAAATCAGACTTTGCGGTGCGGGAACGGCTCTGGCTGCTGCCGCGCGTTCACAAACGCGCGGAGCACGTTGTTCATGAGGGTCTGATAACCTCTGCCGTTGGCCTTGAACCACTCCAGTACGTCGTGGTCAATGCGGATATTGATATGGTCCTTCGGAACCGGGACACCCATGACGGCTTGCGTCCAGTCGGGTTCTCCGCGGATGTCGTCGACATCGGCCCGTATCGACGCTTCGAGTTTCCTGCCGGCCGCCGCCGTGGCCTTACGCCAGTCGGTCCGATCCTCGCCTCGCGCAATCTTGGCTTCGACCTGTTTAGCTGTATAGCGCACGGTATCGCTTTTCTTCCGCATCTCTCGCTCTCCTTGCCGTGACAATTCGTATAGCGCCATCCCGCCACGTCCAGATGACGGCGAAGAATTTTCCCTCAATCGGGCCGATGCTCAAAAAACGCTCTTCCTCGCCCCGTGGCGTTGGCACCGTAAGCAGAGGACGGCCATCGAACAAGCTGAAGGCCACGCGGAGGAAGTCTATTCCACGCTCGGCGAGCACCCACTCACGCTTCGGTTCGTCCCAGCTAACTAAACTCCAAAATGGATTATACCCACAACTGTACCCACAGTCAAGGGTGAATCCTCTGGCCGGTAAATCCTTTGGCGTGGCCCAACAGGCGCTGAGCTTGGATGCCGCGCACACTGATTTTACACGCGCTACGGCGACTGGTTCCCCATCCTGTGCGCGCTCGTGGCGGCGGCTCTGCTGATCGTCACGCGCCTGACTCGACTACGCCTTGGTGGGGCGGTCCCCCTGGACCGCGCGGGACGCCCCCGTCCCGCTGCCGGACCCTTTACCAGCCAGGATTTTATGGACAAACTGAACGGCCATCGATCCTTCCCCCACGGCCGACGCGACCCGCTTCACGCTTCCGGACCGGATGTCTCCAACTGCGAAGATGCCGGGAACGCTGGTTTCGAGAAGATAAGGCGGGCGGCTTGCCGGCCAGTCGAGTCCCAGGTCGGCGCCGGTCTTAATGAAATGCTTTTCATCCAGCGCCAGGCACCCCTTCAGCCAAGCCGTGTTGGGGTTGGCGCCGGTCATCAGGAAAACGTGTTGAATCTCGTGCATCTCACTGGTTCCTGTCTTTGCATCTCGCCAGCGAACGCGCTCAAGGTGCGTGCCGCCCTCGAGCGCCTCGACCTCGGTCCCTGGCTTGACGGTGATCTGGGGGCGCGCTTCGATCCGGGCGATCAGGTATCGTGACATGGTGTTGGCCAGCCCTGCCCCGCGAACCAGAATATAGACATGCTTGGCCCGTCCCGAGAGGAAAAGCGCCGCTTGCCCGGCTGAGTTTCCTCCGCCCACGATGGCGACCTCGGCGTTGCTGCAGAGTTGGGCCTCCACCGCGGTCGCGCCATAGTAGATTCCGGCGCCTTCGAACTGAGCGACGTTGGGTAGATCCAGCTTTCGATATTGGGCCCCCGCCGCGACAATCAGGCTCCAGCCCTGCACCGATCCTCCATCGTCCAGTTCGACCGTGTAGGGCGGACGGGCGCATTTGATCCCACGGGCGGCGCGCGCAATCGCAATTTGCGCGCCGAACTTCTCCGCCTGCACAAAGGCGCGGTTAGCCAAGTCCTGCCCCGAAATACCGGTGGGGAATCCGAGGTAGTTCTCGATCAGGGAACTGGCGCCAGCCTGTCCTCCAGGGGCGGTGCTTTCGAGGACCAGCACGTTCAATCCCTCCGAAGCTCCGTAAACGGCTGCCGCCAGTCCACTCGGCCCCGCGCCGACCACAATCAGGTCGTAGACATCGCTCTCGTCGATTCCCGCATTCATTCCGAAGCAAGCGGCTGCTTCGGCGTCGCTGGGATTGCGAAGCACCAGATGCCCGTCGCAGATCAGCACCGGGATGTCGGTCACGCGAATCTCGAATTGGTCGAGTACCGCCTGCACGCCGGGATCGTTCTCCACATCGATGTAGGTGTGCGGATAGCCGTTCCGCGTAAGGAACGCCCGGAGACGCAGCGTATCGCCGGAATGGCTGGATCCGACCAGTACCGCCTCGCCCACGGAATGCGCGATCAGATACACACGCCGCAGGAGGAACGCCCGCAGGAATGTCTCCCCGAGTTCGGCATCGGTCTCGATGATCCGCCGCAGATTTGGCCGGTCGATCTCGAGCAGCGCGCTGGATTCATGCGCGCGGCATCGCACCAGACTCCTGCGGCCTGAGAGTTGGGTCACTTCGCCGGTGAACTCTCCGCGCACCAGCACACGGATTACGGACTCCCCTCCGTTGGCGACGCTCTCGACTTCGATACTGCCGGCGAGCACCACAAAAACGCCGTGGTCCGCATCTCCCCGATCGAAGAGCACTTCGCCTGGTTCCGCGCGCCGCTGGTTGCCGAATGCCGCAAGGCGCGCGATTTGCGCATCGTCCAGCTTCGGGAACATCGCGTCAAGTTGTTCGGGAGTTTCCATCTTCTCTATTCTAGGCCGCGTCACGCGCCGCCTGACTCACAATATTCCGACCGGGTAAATCGTCTACAACAGTGGATGGAGGAAGCGTTGAACATTCCGCGACTGACCGCGGAGCAAAACCGGCAGATCTCCGAGGTGGTTTACCGCGAGCGTGTCCGTCTCCGTAACTTTGTCCGGAAACGCGTGCCCGACGCGGGCGATGCCGAGGACATTCTGCAGGATGTGCTTTACGAGTTAGTGCAGGCCTACCGGTTGATGCAACCGATAGAACACGCCGGCGCGTGGCTGTATCGCGTGGCGCGGAACCGGATCGTCGACTTTTTTCGCAAGAAGCGGCTGGCGGCGCTCGGCGATGCCCTGATGGAGAGCGCGGACGATGAGGGCGTGCTCACGCTGGAAGACCTGTTGCCGGCGCCGGACGCCGGACCGGAAGCGGCCTACGCGCGAAGCGTGCTGCTGCAGGAGCTCAATGGCGCGCTTGACGAACTGCCGGAGGAACAACGCGATGTGTTCATCGCGCATCAGATCGAGGGCCGGAGCTTCAAGGAGATTGCAGACGACACCGGCGTGGGGTTGAATACGCTCCTGTCACGCAAGCGTTATGCGGTTCTTTACCTGCGCCGGCGCTTACAGGCCATCTACGACGAGTATCTGAACCAATGAGGAGGAATGATATGCGAAAGAAACGGTTGGGGAAAAGAACGAAGATGGCCTTGATCGCCCCGTTGGCGGTGGCGGCATTGGCGCTCTTCCCCCTGATAGTAATGTATCTGTGGAACTGGCTGGTGCCGGCGGTTTTCGGCGGTCCGACGGTCACCTATTGGCAGGCGTTCGGCATGCTGATCCTGGCGAGAATCCTGGTTGGCGGACTCGGCGGGGGCCATAGCGATAACAAGCATGGGCGCCGCCGCATGATGGAGCAGTGGGAGCAAATGACTCCCGAGGAACGTGAGAAGTTCCGCCAGGGATTGCGCGATCGCTGCGGCAGCCGGGCCCCGGACGCAGGGCCAGAGGCTTCAGACGCGTTCCCAGCCTGAGGGATGCGGGGCTGGCTCGAGCAAATCGACCGAATGCGTGATACTCGGGGAGATCCGGGCCAGCCCTGCGACCAGTTCGTTACCGGCGCGCAGGAGCTCTTCGATCGGCATGGGCGGCAGGCGATCGATGACGAACCAGAGATTCCGGCTGTCTTCGTTCAAGGCCGTTCGTTTGCACTGGCGCCAATTCCATCTGCGGCAAGTAACGCCCCGATCGTCCCGCCACACAATCTCGCCGATCTCGGGATGTTCGACGACCGGCACGCCGTCGCGCACCGTATCGAACGGCTCGTCCCCGCGCGCCACAACCAGGCGGGGCGAGCCGGCATAGCGATCCAGATCCTCACCGCCGAAGCAGGCGCCGAAGCGGATGCTCAGCGCGTTATACAAATCGACCACGGGGTCAATGGAGGGCAGACTGCCGTTCTTCTGCACGCGCTTCCACAAGGCCTCCACCGAGCAGGGCGTCTTCTTCGGATTGGCCCCGAACGCCCGAAAAGCGGCGCGCCAGGCTTCCATGTGGTCCATCAGCCAGGCAGGCGGCTCGAGCGGAATGGCCGGGATCGGCGCACCCGGCTCCGGGCGGAAATCCCGCACGACCACGCTCAATGCGCAGTATTCCGGATATCGCTGCCAGACCTCGGGATCGATGGTGGGAAGAAAGCCGATCAAAGCTCCTCTAAGTTGACCTCGATCTCACCCGCGCGAAATCTCCCGTTTTCCACATGCTCGGTCCCCTCTGGCGAATGGATCTCGCCCGTGCCCGTGTTGGAATCCACGATCCATACGTAGGCCACTCCGAAGGCTAGATACTCGCGGATCTTGGCCCATACCTCGACAGCCGTGTCGTCGGGAGACAGGATCTCCACGCACAAGAACGGCGGGTCGGTGAAGACGTCTTCGGCTGGCTCGCCCTGGGTGACGCACAGGTCCGGAACGCGGTAACGCGCCGGTGCGCGTTGAGTGCGTATGCGCTGCTCCGGCCAGACCTCATATCCGAGCGGATCGCCTGCCGGGCAAAGCACGCGGAGCAGGTAGCACTGCATCTTGCTGTGCGGCTTTTGGGGCATGGAACGCGGGACAATCCTCCCCTCGACGTACTCTGCGTCGTATTCGAAGCTCGAATGCAGGTATTCCTCGACGCTCACCATCTCCGTGGTTGACATGTTTCTTCCGACTTTATCATGGTCAGGCACGCGCCCGGCCCGCACCTGACCCGCTCAATGCGGTCCAAAATAGAAACATGGACATCAATCGTTTTACGGAAAAACTCCAGGAGGCGGTCCGCGCGGCGCAAAGCAAGGCTATCCGATACGGCCATCAACAGCTCGATGTCGAGCACCTGTTTGCCAGCCTGCTGGAACAGGAGGGCGGCCTGGCAGGTTCCATACTGTCTCGCGCCGGGGTCAACATCGACACGCTGCGTCCGCGGCTCGAGCAGGAACTGGACCGGCTGCCGAAGGTGTCCGGGCCATCCGGCGCGCCCGATCAGATCTTCGTCACCGCGCGCCTCAACCGGCTCCTCACTCAGGCCGAGGACGAAGCCAAGAAGCTCAAGGACGAATACATTTCCGTGGAGCACGTACTGCTCGCGCTTACCGACGACGGCGGCTTCAGCGGACGCCTGCTGCGCGAATACGGCGCTTCGCGCGAGCGGCTGATGCAGGCGCTGCGCGAAGTGCGCGGCAGCCAGCGCGTCACGTCGCAGAATCCCGAGGCCACTTACGAAGCCCTGGAACGGTATGGCCGCGACCTCACCAAACTGGCGAGCCAGGGCAAGCTCGACCCGGTGATCGGCCGCGACGAGGAGATCCGCCGCGTGATCCAGGTGCTGTCGCGGCGCACCAAGAACAACCCCGTGCTGATCGGCGAGCCGGGCGTAGGCAAGACCGCCATCGTGGAGGGCCTGGCGCTGCGCATCGTGCGCGGCGACGTTCCGGAAGGGCTGAAGAACCGGCGCATCGTGTCGCTGGATATGGGGGCGCTGATCGCGGGCGCCAAGTTTCGCGGCGAGTTTGAAGAGCGGTTGAAAGCGGTCCTGAAGGAAGTGCAGGAAGCCGCCGGCGAAATCATCCTATTCATCGACGAGCTGCACACGGTGGTGGGCGCGGGCAAGGCCGAAGGCTCCATGGACGCCGGCAACCTGCTGAAGCCCATGCTGGCGCGCGGCGAGCTGCACTGCATCGGCGCCACCACGCTCGACGAATATCGCAAGAACATCGAAAAGGATGCGGCGCTGGAGCGGCGCTTCCAGCCGGTGCGGGTGGACCAGCCTTCGGTGGAAGACACCATCTCGATTCTGCGCGGCCTGAAGGAACGCTACGAAGTGCATCACGGCGTGCGCATCAAGGATTCGGCGCTGGTGGCCGCGGCGATCTTGTCGAATCGCTACATCACGGACCGGTTCCTGCCCGATAAAGCCATCGACCTGATGGACGAGGCGGCGGCCAAGCTGCGCACCGAGATCGACTCCATGCCGGCGGATCTGGACGAAATCCTGCGCCGCACGATGCAGCTTGAGATCGAGCGCCAGGCGCTGAAGAAGGAGAAGGACGCGGCCTCGCGCGACCGGCTGAAGAAGCTCGAAAAGGAACTCGGGAATCTGAAGGCCGAGGGCGACGCCCTGAAGGCGCGCTGGCAGGCCGAGAAGAAGACCGTCACCGGTTTGCGCGCCCTGCGCGAGCAGATCGAGCAGACCAAGGTGGAGATGGAGAAGGCGGAACGCGCCTACGACCTGAATCGCGCGGCCGAGTTAAAGTACGGCAAGCTGGCGGAGCTGGAAAAGCGCTTGCAGGTGGAGTCGGAGCAGTTCACCAAGAAGCAGGCGCAGTCGCCGCTGATCAAGGAAGAGGTGGGCGAAGAAGATATCGCCGCGGTGGTCAGCCGCTGGACCGGCGTGCCGGTGACCAAGCTGCTGGAGGGCGAGATGCAGAAGCTGCTGCACCTGGAGGACGAACTGCACCAGCGCGTTATCGGCCAGGATGAAGCGGTCACGGCCGTGGCGGAGGCGATCATTCGCGCGCGCTCCGGCCTGAAGGATCCCAACCGCCCCATCGGCAGTTTCATTTTCCTGGGCCCAACGGGTGTGGGCAAGACCGAGCTGGCGCGGGCTCTGGCGCAGTTTCTGTTCGACGACGAACGCGCCATGATCACCATCGACATGTCGGAATATCAGGAGAAGCACACGGTATCGCGGCTGATCGGCGCGCCGCCCGGATACGTGGGCTATGAGGAAGGCGGCCAGCTTACCGAAGCGGTGCGGCGGCGGCCTTATTCGGTGGTGCTGTTCGACGAGATCGAGAAGGCCCATCACGATGTGTTCAACGTGCTGCTGCAGGTGCTCGACGATGGCCGGCTGACGGATGGCCAAGGGCGCACGGTGGACTTCCGCAACACCATCGCGATCATGACTTCCAACATCGGCAGCGCGCGCATCCTGGAGTATCGCGGCGGGTTTGAAGGCGATGCGTACGAACGGATGAAAGAGGCCGTGCTGGAGGAGATGCGCCGCCATTTCCGGCCGGAGTTTCTCAATCGCGTGGATGAGGTAATCGTGTTCCACGCGCTCGCCGAAGAACATTTGAAGAAGATCGTGGAGATCCAGTTGGAGCGGGTGAGGGCGCGTCTGGCGGACCGGCACATTACGCTGACGCTGACCGACGCGGCGCGGCTGAACCTGGTGCGTACGGGCTTCGATCCGCATTACGGCGCGCGTCCGCTGAAGCGCGCGATTCAGAAGAAGGTGGAGACGCCCCTGGGCCGGATGATCTTGAAGGGCGAGGTGCGCGACGGGCAGCAGCTTCTGGTGGACGTCGACCCGCAAGGCGAACTGACATACGCCCCCGCGCCGGAAAAGACGGCGGCGCGGTAACGCCTATTGGCGCCCGGCGATATAATAGACTTTGGCAGTCGAAGGTCTGATATGAAGACCGTGGCTGAACAGCTCTCGGAGCAGGTCCGCGAAGGGGAACTCTACGAAAAACTGGATTCCAACCGCGTACGCTGCTATGCCTGCGGCCACTGTTGTCCGATTCCGGCCGGCTTCGCGGGCGTCTGCAAGGTGCGCTACAACCGCGGCGGCAAGCTCTACGCGCCTTACGGCTATGTGAGCGCGCTGCACGCCGACCCCATCGAGAAGAAGCCTTTCTTTCACGCGCTGCCGGGAACGCGCGCGCTCAGCTTCGGCATGTTGGGTTGCGACCTGCACTGCGGGTACTGCCAAAACTGGGTCACCTCCCAGGCCTTGCGCGATTTCCGCTCTTCGCTGGATTTCACGCGCATCGCGCCGCGCGAGATCGTGGAAGCCGCGCTCGCGGCCGGCGCCCACAGCGTCGTCAGCACTTACAATGAGCCGCTTATCACCAGCGAATGGGCGGTGGCGATTTTTCGGGAAGCGCGCGCGGCCGGTCTGGTCACCGGCTTCGTCTCCAACGGCAATGCCACGCCGCAGGTGCTCGAATATCTGCGGCCCTGGGTAGACCTCTACAAAGTGGATCTTAAGTCCTTCGACGATCGCCGTTATCACCAGTTGGGCGGCCGTCTGGGACCGATCCTGGACTCTATACGCCGCATTCATCAAATGGGTTTCTGGCTTGAAATCGTGACGCTGGTGGTGCCCGGCTTCAACGATTCGGCGGCGGAATTGACGGCCATCGCGGAATTTCTGGCGGCCATCTCGCCGGACATTCCCTGGCACGTGACGGCCTTTCACGAAGACTACAAAATGTTGGGGCAGGGCAATACCGGCGTGGCCGCGTTGCAGCGCGCGGCGGAGATCGGCCGAGCGGCCGGCCTTCGCTATGTGTACGCCGGCAACCTGCCGGGACAACTGGGCAAACTGGAAGACACACATTGCCCTGGGTGCGGCGCGGCCGTGGTGGAGCGCCGCGGATTCCGAGTGTTGCGAAACCGGCTGACGGAAGAGGGGCGTTGTCCCGATTGTGCCACGCCCATCGCAGGAGTGTGGCGCACATCCAGCCACCATCCACCAGCCACTGACCACGGCGAGTTGTGCTCGCCCAGGTGCGGGTGACAATATGCATGCAGTGCACGTAACGCCGTACGGCGGCGCGTGGTATCCGGACTGCCGCACGGACCTCGAGCTTCTGCTCGACGACTTGTTCGAATGTTCCAGGCAAAGAACCGGTGCATGGCTGTTCGCGAACCCGCTGGGGTTCGTGGTGCCGCATGCGGGATTGCAGTATTCCGGCGCCGTTGCGGCCGCCGCCTACCGCCATGTCCGCCGGCAGCAGCCCCGGCGCGCCGTTATCCTGGGGTTCACGCACCGGGGCGGGCCGGCGGGAATCTCTATCCCGGATATCGATGAGTACGAAACGCCGTTGGGCGAGGTTCGCGTCGACCGCGAGACCATGGAAAGGCTGGCCAGCCGCGGGCCATTCCGCTTCGTCGCCGAGGACCGCATCTGCGACCATTCGGTGGAGATCCAGTTGCCCCTACTGCAGTATTCGGCGCAGCACGCGGCGTCGCAGCCCGAGGTCGTGCCGCTGTTCGCCGGTCATCTCGACGCTCAAGAGCGGGATGCGGCGGCGGAAACGCTGGCCGCCTTGTGCGGACCGGAAACGGTCTTCCTGGTCAGCTCCGATCTCACGCACTATGGGCGGGCCTTCGGCTACCAGCCGTTCCCCGCGGATTCGAAGATCTCCGTGCGGCTGGGCCAACTCGACCGCGGCGTCATGGAAGACGTGGCCAGCCTGGACGCGCAATTCTTCCAGGAGGCCATCGAGAAGAGCCGCACCACGCTGTGCGGCCGTGCGCCGATCGCGCTGTGGCTGCGCACGCTGGCATTCGCCGGCGGCGACGAAGTTTTCCAGGAGACGCTGGATTACCAGACATCCGGCGACATCACCGGCGATTACGATCACACCGTGAGCTATGGCGCGCTGGGCTACTTTCCAGTTCAGTCGTTTTGGGTGGATGCCGCTGAGCGGAGCCTGTTGCTCGAAAGCGCGCGCGCAACCCTGCGGCATCTTCGCGACACTGGCGAGCACCGGCCCATTCCGCCGCGCCACATCACGCCCGCCCTTTCACGGAAGCCGGGCGTGTTCGTGAGCCTGCATCAGGGCGAACGTCTGCTGGGCTGCGTGGGCAACCGGCTGAGTTGCGAACGCCTCGCCGAAAACGTGCCGGAGACGACACTGCGCGCGGCGTTGGACGATCCCCGCTTTCCCACGGTGCTGGGCGTGGATGGCGAAATCGATATCGAGATTTCGATTCTGTCACCCATGAAACCGATCCGCGACGCCCGCGCGTTTCGCATCGGTCAGCACGGCGCCACGCTGGATTGCGGCAGCCGCCAGGCGCTGCTGCTGCCGCAGGTGGCGGAGCGCCGCAACTGGAGCGGCGAGCAATTCCTGAGCGCTCTGGCGGTGAAGGCCGGGCTGGGCACCAAGGGATATCAGAGTCCGGGCGCGCGCCTGAGCGTGTTTCAGGCGCAAGTCTTCGCCACGGTCTGAGGAGGGCGGCAATCACTCCCGCAGCCGCCTTTTAGGCGGCCAAAGCCGGCTGAAAAGCCGGCTGCGGGCATGATTGCCCGCCCTCCAGCCAACGTCACTGCTGTATGTTGATCAGCGTGCTCAATGGCGAAGAAACTCCGCCGATCGTGGCCACGATGGGTTGATCCCCGCTGGGGGCCGATGCAGGCACCTGGATGGCAACCTGGTACAATCCTGCGAATCCGGGCGACAGGGCCGCGCCATATACCGTGGCGGAAGCCCCGCCAATGGTTACGGTCGGGAGGTCTGTCGTCGAGTATGTGGCGGTTCCGGGAACCACCTGGCCTGCGGGCGCGGCAGGCGTAGTGGGCCCGAAGCCCGTACCCCACAGGATCAAGACATCTCCGGGCTTGGCCGGCACCGTGGTCGTGCCCGCGATGGCGCCATTCTTCACGGCATAGGTATAGTCTTGGTATGTGGCTACCGCGTAGTTATCCGGCCAGAGGAAAAAGGCTGGCCCATAAGTCGCGGAAGTGGCGGTCACAGCCGGACTCGTGCCGCCAGAGTTGGTGACCGTGACCTGCATGGGGCCTGCGCCGATATTGGGAGCGACCACGTTGATCTGGTTCGAACTGACGTATTCAACATAGGCCGGCTGGCCTCCCACTAATACACTCACGCCGTCCACCTGGATAGGAAGCTGGCCGTCGGTAACGGTCCAAAGACCGCTGGCCGATGCAAGATTGCTTCCATATATCGAGATCCAGGAGTTCGGCACGATGCCGGGCAGATAGCTGGCGCCGTTAACCACAGCCGCGATGCTGGGCGCAAGCGAGGCCGCCGCCACACCCGAAATCTCCCGCACCCGATTGTCCGTCACGTCGCCCGGATACACGCCGTCGCCCACATACAGGTTTCCCGCATTGTCCAGCGTGATGGGAAACGGGCTGTTGAACTCCGCCTGCAGCGGCGGCCCGCCATCGCCCGCATAGCCCGCCGTCCCCGTTCCCGCTACCGTGGTAATCGTCCCTCCGCTCACTTTCCGGATCCTGTTGTTGCCGCCGTCCACTATGAACAGCGCGCCGGTAGGATCCAACACGATCTCGCCCGGGTAGTACAGGCTGGCCGACGTCGCCGGTCCTCCGTCGCCTCCAAACGCACCGTTTCCGTTCCCCGCCACTGTCGTAATCGTCCCGCTCTTGGCATCGATCATCCGGATGCGGTGGTTGAATTGGTCCGACACATAAAGGTTCCCCGAGGCATCCACAGCATCCGCCGTCGGGTTGTTCATCACCGCCTGCGTGGCCGGTCCTCCATCGCCGGAGAAGCCCTGCGCGCCGGTGCCCGCATAGGTGGTGACGATGCCGTTCCCATCCACTTTGCGAATTTTGAACGCGCCCTGGTCCACGATGAACAGGTTGCCGCTCGCATCCACCGCGCACCGAATTGGAATCACAAACCCCGCTGCCGTGGCCGGGCCGCCATCCCCGCTGCTGACTGTCGATCCGTTGCCCGCCACCGTCGTAATGATCCCCGAGGTGGAGATTGCGCGCACCCTCCCATTGCCTTCGTCGTTCACGTAAATGGCGCCCGAGGGCGCCACGCACACTCCCAGCGGCCCGTTGAGCTGCGCGGCCGCAGCCTGCCCGTTATCCCCGGCGAATCCGGCGATGCCCGTTCCCGCGAATGTGGTGATCACGCCATGGGTGTCCACCTTGCGTACCACGTTATTGTTTTGGTCGGCCAAGTAGATGTTCCCGGCCGCATCCGCCGCCAGTCCCACCACGCGGTTGATCTCCGCCTGCGTGGCTTGTCCCGCGTCCCCCGTATATCCGGCCGTTCCGTTTCCCGCAAAGGTGGTAATCGTCTGGCCAGAGGCGATTACCGCCGTCAATAGCGGCAACCAGAGCCTTACGCGCATCCCAGTCCTCCTCCGATCTTTAACCTGGAACCAGTATACGCGACTTTCTCTATATCCATATACGGAAACGCGATACTGGGGCGTCATAGTACGGACCAGCCCAAGAAGGCGGCCATTGACGTGAAGGTTTTGTGCGAGAATAGGAGAACGTTACGAGGCATTCCACGGATGTAGTGCCTGGAGGTATATGTGAGCTACGATCCTGAAACGCCGTTTGACAGCATCGAGGGTTCTCAAGAGTACGTTGCCCTCCTCGCGGAAGCCATCGAAGAGGCTCGCCAGGATGTGGATGCCGATATCGCGGTAGCCATCGCGGAAGGGGCCGAGCGCCGCAGAGAGGCGCTGCAACTGGTCAGCTACAATCTGGCCAAGCTGACCCTCCACATCACCACCAGCCGCCGCATTTTGAACGATTTGCGGACGTTGCGCCGCCTGTTGCTGGCCGAACGGCAAGCCGAAGTCCCGGTTGCCAAGCACGCGGCCGGCGCTGGCGCCTGAGTGCGCCACCACCCTCAAGGAGTGGTATGACCCGAAGATCGGTTTTGCAAGCCATGCTGGCGAGCGGAGTGGTACTTCGCGTCGCGGCTCCCCGCAACCGCGGCCCGCGGATCGGGGTCACCGACTGGAACCTCCAGATGACCGGGAAGATCGAAGCTGTGGCCTTGGCTGCCAAGCTCGGATTCGATGGGGTGCAGGTAAGCCTGGGACGCACCCCGGCCTCGGATAAGCTCCCCATGGACGACGTTTCCATTCAAGCCCAGTACTTGGCCGCCGCGAAACAGCACGGCATCGCCTTGTCGGGCACCTGCTTGGATATCCTGCACGTCGATCATCTGAAAGACAACAAGCAAGCCCAAAAGTGGGTCGCGGACAGCATTCCGATTACCGCTAACCTCAAGGCCGGTGTGGTCCTGCTCCCGTTTTTTGGCAAAGCCTCGCTCACCAACCATGCGGAGATGGACTACGTGGCCGGAGTGTTGAAGGAACTTGCGCCCGCGGCCGAGAAGGCAGGAGTGACCCTCGGTCTCGAAGACACCATCTCAGCCGAAGACAACGTGCGCATCATGGAGCGTGCCGGGTCCCCGGCCGTCAAGGTTTATTACGACGTCGGAAACTCCACCAACGGCGGCTTCGACGTGGTGAAGGAGATCCGATGGCTCGGCGCACAGCGGATCTGCCAGATGCACCTTAAGGATAACCCGCATTATCTGGGCGAAGGGCGAATCGATTTTCCCGCGGTGATGAAGGCAATTACGGATATCGGTTTCCAGGGATTTGCCAATCTGGAGACGGATTGCCCGTCCAAATCCGTTGAAAATGACATGACGCGGAACCTGAAGTTCGTCCGCGCCCTGCTCGCTTAGCCGCTGGCTGACGCGCGCGCCTCAGTAAACCGTGCGCAATACGCGACCGTTACCGAGCCGCGACCGTCAGGGAGCGGGGTCGCCGGTCAAAGGGGGGAAGAACCACGTTTCAGGCGAATAGCGATGCGAGGTGCAACGCGAAACCGGGCAGCAGATGGGTCTCGATCGGCTGGCTCCATTCCAGGGAGCGGCTGGCCTCTCCGCGATGGATCTGAACCGTCCGCGATTTCGGGTAGACCTGCCACACTTCCGTGGTTCCGTTTCGCAGGTAGGCGAGGACCTTGTCGTGGCTCTCGGAGGCCCGCTCGCTTGGCGAAATAACTTCGATGGCGATATCCGGGGCGCCAGGCATAGGAACCCTGTCGGGATTCATGCGGGTCGACTTCTCCCCTAGCACAACGCCCACATCCGGCCGAACCCGATCGTTCTCCGTCAAGGCAAATTCAACATCCTGATAGGCGAGGCCCACCGATCCCCTGCTCTGCTGGAGGTACCTCCGCACCGCCAGCAGTATCTCGAACACGATATCCTGATGACGCGGCGTCGGACTGGACACAGAAATCAGCTCTCCGTTCACCAACTCCCAGCGCCGGCCTTCTTCGTAGGGCATGGCGTCGAATTGGGCGCCGGTGATGGTAGTGATCGCAGTCATGCAAAATCTCCTCTATATTATGGCGCAATTGCGCAGCCGCCGGCCCTACACCATCACCGCTTCGGTCTCCTCACTCGCCGTGAAGTACGCGCAGTCGGGATGGTGGAACACCAGCGCGCTGACGCTGGCTTCCGGGTCCATCATCATGCCTTCGGTGAGTTGCACGCCGATGTCTTCGGGACGCAGCAACGTCCACATGGCCTGCTGGTCGTCCAGGTTGGGGCAGGCGGCGTAGCCGAAGCTGTAACGCTTGCCGCGATAGCGCGAGGTGAAGCGCTCCTGCATGGTCATGGTAGGCGGATCGGGGAAACCCCAATCTTCGCGGATGCGGCGGTGCAGCCATTCGGCGCACCCCTCGGCCGTCTCGATCGCCAGCGCCTGCAAGCCGTGCGACTTGAAGTACAGCCCCGCTTCCTTCCACTCTTCCGACTTATCCCGAATGCCCGCGCCCGCCGTCACCACGAACATAGCCAGGTGATCGCGCTTGCCGTCTTCCGGGTCCAGGATGTAATCGCTCAGGCACAGCCCCTCGTCGCGCCGCTGCCGTCCGAAACGAAACGTATGCAGCGGGGCCGCGGCTCCTGGCGCGAAAAGATGAATGGCGTTGCCAGCGCGCTCAGGGAGCGATGAGAAGACCTCGGCATCTTGTGGTGGTAAGAGGTCGTATACTAGCTACGAGGGATTCAAGTGCAGATCAGCGAGCGAGAAGAGATTCTGTTGGAAACCTTCCGTCGCCTCCCGGAAGAGACCGCCAAGGAGTTGTCAGCCTTGGCCGAGCGACTGGCCGCCCTGACTCCGGGGACGACAATCGACTGGTCCGATTCCTGGTCGGACGCAGACCTGCGTGAGTTCACGGCGGCCTCGCTCAAACGGCTCGACGATGAGGAACAGGAAGAACCGCGTTGAAGCCCGGCGACGTCGTCGTTGGCATGTTGGCAGGTGCGGCGGAGACCAAAGTTCGTCCGGCGGTAGTAATTGCGAGCAGCACGTATCTCGTCGAGCGGCCAGATGTCTTGGTTGGCATCCTCACAACAAAACAGCCCCGGCCGGCCACATCAACAGACTACGTCCTTCTCGACTGGCAAGCCGCTGGGCTGCGTTCCCCATCATGCTTCCGGGCATATGTGCTGACGATTCATCGGTCGGAATTGACCATAATCGGTCACTTGAGCGAGCAGGACTGGCGCCAAGTCAAAGCTCGCGTCCGCGCCGCCTTTGGGACTTAACAGGATGCTGAAAAAAGGCTCTCACAGGCTGAAGCCTGTGCCACCAACTGCCGCTAAGTCATTGATAACCGGTGGCACAGACTTTAGTCTGTGGCCCGAATGAGCGATGTTTATGCCTTTTTCAGCATCCTCTTAAGGGAAAGCCGCGCTATTTGCGGGCACCTGGAGCTGGGCGCTTCAGAGGGAGCGATGAAGTGAGCGAGGAAAACAACCAAGAGGGAAACACGCAAGAATCCGGTCCTCGCTGCCCTGATTGCCGAACGGTCAAACCGCGGCGGTATGCCTGCGGCCACTGCTTGACCTGCTGTGGGGATGCGGGCGACGGGGTCTGCCTCTGCTGCAACTATGCGGACCTAGATGCAATCTACTTCGACTGAAGCAAGCGCCGGAGATCGCGGTGCGCAATCACAGCCAGCGCGCTTCCGCGCCGCCGCCTCTACACCATCACCGCTTCGGTCTCCTCACTCGCCGTGAAGTACGCGCAGTCGGGATGGTGGAACACCAGCGCGCTGACGCTGGCTTCCGGGTCCATCATCATGCCTTCGGTGAGTTGCACGCCGATGTCTTCGGGACGCAGCAGCTTCCACATCGCCTGCTGGTCGTCCAGGTTGGGGCAGGCGGCGTAGCCGAAGCTGTAACGCTTGCCGCGATAGCGCGAGGTGAAGCGCTCCTGCATGGTCATGGTGGGCGGATCGGGGAAACCCCAATCTTCGCGGATGCGGCGGTGCAGCCATTCGGCGCACCCTTCGGCCGTCTCAATCGCCAGCGCCTGCAAGCCGTGCGACTTGAAGTACAGCCCCGCTTCCTTCCACTCTTCCGACTTATCCCGAATGCCCGCCCCCGCCGTCACCACGAACATAGCCAGGTGATCGCGCTTGCCGTCTTCCGGGTCCAGGATGTAGTCGCTCAGGCACAGTCCCTCGTCGCGCCGCTGCCGGCCGAAACGAAACGTGTGCAGCGGGGCCGCGGCTCCTGGCGCGAAAAGATGAATGGCGTTGCCATCGCGCTCGGCTTCGAAGAATTGCCAGACGGCCTTCACCCGCATGAACTGCGCGGCCTCATGCTTCACTTCTTCCAACTTATGGAACAGGTCGAGCGCCTTAGATTCATGCTCGGCGAGGTGCTTCTCGAAGTTACCCTTGTAACCCAGATGCTTGCCGTA
>Ga0224558_1000335_pt1 | contig 54968 bp, 50 predicted proteins | sample 714S32024metaG_FD_180682 | JGI IMG/M metagenome (GOLD analysis project Ga0224558, IMG submission 180682) | Peat soil microbial communities from Stordalen Mire, Sweden - 717 S3 20-24 | ecosystem: Environmental > Terrestrial > Soil > Wetlands > Peat | place: Sweden: Norrbotten County, Stordalen... | reverse complement strand
CAGCCCGGAACACTGTCCGACAGAAATCGGAACGGTGTCCGGCCAAAATCGGAATGCTGTCCGACAGAAATTGGAATCACTGTCCGACAGCCGTCGGAATACGCAATTACTTACTTTGAGTTTGCAGCGTTGGAAGCTCGCCTCAGGGAGGCCGGTTTCCAACACGACACGTCCGAAGGGGCTCCGATTTGCCGTTGGATTGACCGAAGCCGCGGGTCGTGGCCTCCGCTGATGCAAGAGTCCGATCGCAACGAGTACAGCCTCGCCCTCATCAAGCACTGGATGGCCGAGTTCCTCGGCCGGTTCTTCCGCAGCCAATTCAAGAGGTCGGTCGCCGTCAACGGGACCAAGGTCGGTTCGGGCGGATCGCTCTCTCCGCGCGGGGACTGGCGGGCCCCGAGCGGCGCGGAAGCGCGCGCGTGGCTGGATGAAGCTGGGAGTGTACCAGAATAAAGGGGCGCCGCCGCCATCCTCCGGGATGAGATCCGCGGCCCGGATGGCGGCCATCTTCAAGGCTGGACGCTGCACAGGGGGGATTATTGCAGCAGTGGACCAATCGATCTTCGCAGCCCTTCGGCTGCTTTCATCGGAATCCGCACGGCAGCACCATCGTGCCTAGCCGAAGAATTCCGTCGTGCGCCCAGACAGAATTTGCTCCGCAAAATTCAATTGATGCAAAGAGGAAAAGCTGTAATTTGGAGATGAAGATGAAGATGACATTAGACACAATTAATGATGAGGAATTAGCTGCTAAACGCGCCGAACCCGCCCATGCTCGGGCTTTACTGCCTCGTATTGCAGGACAGCATTTGTCATCCTTGCGCCGGAAAATTCTAAAATTGTCCGGCGATCAACCGGCCTCGGCCTGCCTCAGGCAGCTGGCGGTAAACCGCGGGTGCCGACATTACGAAGGCACGTTTGAGCCGCCTTCCTTTTTGCCAACGGACCTGGCAACCCTGACGAATGAGGAGTTGGCTGTTGCCCTCTGTTTAATAGATAACGACAACTATCCCTTAAACGTCAGAATTGCAGCTCAATTAATAGGAGCAAAGGGCGTGTCGGCAGAGAAACTTGCGCTGTTGGCCGAAAAAGAGCGCTGCGGCTCGGTATTCGCGCATATAGCCAATGCCGGTAAGAAAGTGGAGCCAGCAAATCCTTTTTGGTCGGATGTCCTAAAACGATTGCCCAAAAGAAATCTGAATTTTCCTCCACTGCTGCCCCATTGGACCAGATTTGTCAGCATGACAGGAATCACAAGACAGGGGGGCAATCACACCGAATGGTTACGCCCATGACCACAACTTTCTTGCGGATGAGGTTGAAGGCAGGGTCCTTGATGGCCGTTTCCCAGCGATGCAGCGTCGGCCCCTGCTTGTCCTGGATGATGTCCTCCATCACTTCCTGCTAGCAGCCTGTCGGAATGGATTTTGACTTTGCCTGTTGGGAAATCCAAGTGAGACGGGCGGCAGCGGGTTGGTGTTCAAGAAAAGCAAAAAGTTCTTTTGACTCGATTTCACCGGCTTTTTCAGTGTCAAAATTCCCAGGGAAACTTTTCGGCCGAGCGCATGGCCGAGCCAGTGAAGGTCCGCCTGCGGCTTTTATCCCGCCGCCGGGAAGCTTTGCGCCATCCGATGCAGGCGTTTGAAGTTGTAGGCCACGCAGACCAACTTCCATTCCAATCCCACTTTTTCTTTCCCGCGCAAAAGAAACTGCCGGAATCCCAAAACGCTCTTGATGATGCCAAAGACCGGTTCGACGGTTTGCTGCCGCAATTTATACTTGGCTTTGCCGGCGGCGGTCTGCAGCCGGTGTTTCATTATTTCACCCACGCTGGCTCCGGCGGCAGGCGCGACTGGGTCGTCTTTCCTTTCCAGATCGCTGACGGTGCGGTGGTGCTCTTTTTTCTCCACCGCCGCATAGACGGTTGTCCCGGTGGGTTGCCCGGCGGCGTTTTGTTCCACCGCCTTGACCGCCGCTTCGCTGTAAAATCCGCTGTCGGTCAGGACGGCGGCCACTGATTCCACCGGCGGGCCCACCGTCGCCACCGTGGGCGCCAGTTGTTCTTTGTCGTTGGGCGCTTGGCTGACTCGTTCTCCCACAATGAGCCGGCTGTCCACCTCCACCGCCGCCTGCGCGTTGTAGCTCTGCTCGAAATGCTGGCCGCTGCCGGCTTTCATAATACGGCTCTCCGGGTCGGTGAAGTTGTATTGGTCGCCGGGCTTGGGTTGCTGGCTCGGCTCTTTGGGCTCCGGGCCGCACGGCTTTTTTCCTTGATCCTTTTGCGCCGCTCGCTCCTCCAGCTTGGCCTTGTATTCAGTCATCTCCGCCGCCGCCCGCGCCTGGGCGCGCGCTTCGATCTCCGCTCGCGCCGTTGCCAATTTGGCTTTGCGCTCTTGCCGCCGCTGGATTTCCTCCGGGATGGTCAAACCATCCTCCAGCGGCGTGCTGTCGGCCTGCTCGGCTTTGGCCAGCAGTTCTTGGACTTCCAAATCCAATTGCTGGATCGTTTTGCCCGCGTGCTCGTAACTGACGGCCGCGTGCTTGCTGGCGTTGGCTAATACTTTGGTGCCGTCCACAGCCAGGGTCAGTTGCCCCACTTGCAGGAACTTCAACTCCTGGGCCAACTCCAACACCCGCACGAAGGTTTCTTGCAGGAGCGCTTTGTTTTCCCGGCGAAAGGTGCAAATAGTGTCGTGATCGGGATGGGTGTCCCCGCAAAGCATCCGCACCGGCACGCTGTCGTGAGTCGCCTGTTCGATGCGCCGGGAGCTGAAAACGCCCGTGGCATAGCAATAGAGCAGCAGGGCCAAGAGCATCCGAGGCGGATATTGCGGGCAGCCCGAGCCGCGCTCGTTGACCTGGACCTGACGCAAATCCATCTCCGCGACGGCCTCAAGAATGAAATGGGCCAGGTGTCTGGTGGGCACCCAATCACGCAGATTGGGCGGCAGGAACAGCGGGGTGTCGTAATCAATGTTGACGAAGCGTGCAGCCATATATTTGGTTTGACTGACTCCTTGGCCCCTCGCCTTGTTCAAATCATCTCAAAAAATCTTCGCCCAAAGTCCGACAGGCTGCTAGATCCGCCTGACCAGCCTCGGGTCGGCGGCGGACAGGTAGGCCATTCCGATCTTGCGGTTGATGTGGCGATTCTTCAGCGCCTCGTTCTTGTGCCGCACGAGCCGTTCCACCTCCTTGCGGTCTTTTGTCTTCAGGCTCGTGCGGGAACCGCCCTGCGTGTCCTTGCAGTAAAACATGCCGTCCTGGCTGCCCAGTTGCACAACTCGATATTGCTCTTTCATACCTGGATGCAAGGTCTTCCAAGAGCAATTCCGCAATTCCTCGCCAACAGGTATGCCGCCGGATTCCAGCGAATGCCTTTTTTTGGTGCATATCGGACTGCAAGGCAGCGTAATGCGAGTTTGGGAGTGGGAGGGCGAATTGAGGGAAGGCTCTCTTCTTGACACTCGACTTTTTAAGCTCGACCTTTGGGAAAATGAAATTAGGCTTGGAAAAGGCTGGAAACGTGGCGAATGGAGGTTAAGCATCTGACATCGGAATTGACGTCCGAAAATACCCGTAAAATACCCGTCCCCCTATGCGGCTATGCGGCAGTGTGCGGCACGCCCTAGAGGGAAACGGGTATCCTCCCTCGACAATATCTGACTACGGATCAGAAGGTTGATGGTTCAACTCCATCTGGGTGCACCACACTATCAACGACTTACGCAAACTCCGTTTTTCGAAAAGACGGGAGTAGTATAAAAAGTAGTATAATGTGCCTCCACGTTTCAGCGCGTTTCAGGGTGTGCCGTCCTTGGAGCTTTCGATGGTCAAAACGCGACATCCTGCATGAATCCGTTGGAACGAAGGGCTTCCGAGTAGGCCTTCGGGATTCAAGCAAATCCTCCTAAATGTGGAGTGCTGAGGAAATCACGCTGGGTGCCGGATCGGGAATCAGTCATGGAGCGGGCCACGCCAGACGGACGTTTCGATCGCGACCGGCGATACGCGGAAATGTCCGGCTGCCCGCAAGATCGAGCAAGTGCTGCCTGAGACGATGGCAGTTGTCTCCCGCGCGGCCCAGTTGCAGGCACGCGGTCTCAAGCAAATGGCTGGCGTCACCGGCGACATCGAAGACGCGTCCCGCTACGCTCGGCATTTTAGCCCCGAGAGCAACAGGGCGCAGGACAAGGGGTCACCCAGCTACGTTTCACCCGCCGAAGAACTCCGTGTTCTGGTCGCCACCGCCCCTGGCCGCCGGCAGCATGTTGGTATTGTCCGATTTCGCCGCCGGGGAAAGGCGCGCGGCAGGGTGATGATGTGTTTGCGGGCGTCGTTGGTGATGAGGAAGCCCGCTGCCGATTTCAGATCCTTGGCGGAATCGGGGACATAGCCCAACTCGAAGTGCGCAATTTTGCCGGTCAGTGAAAGGTTGCTTACGCCGTCAAAGAGACAGCCGTAATTGCCCCCGCGACACCACGGCAGCAATAAGGTGGCAATTTCAATGATCTGATCGCGCTCCGCACCGCATGCGTCCACAAACATCAATTCCTGCAACATGCGGTGAGTCGGATAAAAGCTGATTGTCGTGGGTTTCGATCCCGAACGAATGACATCAAGGTTTCATCAGCCCGTTCCCCCTCGTTGCCGCGAGACGGGGGTTGATGCGTTGCGGCACAACGGCTCGTGTGCGGGCACACGCGGAATTTCCGTCATGGCGGCGGCAATACGCCGCCACAATTGAGCCTTGAAGCGGCTCAATTCCGCGTCCCGTTCGGCGGCTTCATTCAACTCTCGAATATGCTTTTCGTCTTCATCCCTCTTCATATCACAATCCGTTTTTCGCCTCCCGGAGGCGGGCGGTTATTTTGCTGAGAATGGCGTTCACCCCGAATGGTTTGCTCATGTAATCCGACGCCCCGACTTTCAACGCCAGAGCCTCGTTTCCTTCAGTCAACCGAATGACGGTTGAACAGGTGATCTTCCGCCCAGCTTAACGCTCGGTTTGCCGCGTCAGGCACGGAGCCTCTTGTCTCATTTGCCCTGGCTTGAACCAGTCCGCAAAGACTTGATTTTTCTGCCGGTGACAGTTCCTCGTTCCATCGACCTTGTAATTCGGAGGCCGTGATGTCTTTGACTTTTCGCGCCCGCTCCTTGTGCGCGATATTCTCGCGCATGTCCATGACGTTGCCATTTGCCAGGCTTGGCTTCTCCGCCAACAATTCCGTTTCGCGTGAGTCAATTTCCTGGTGCCGCTTGGAGAACCGCTGGCACAACTCAGGGGTCACGCCTTCCGCTTGGAAATCTCCTCGTGCATGATTCTGAATTTCGTAGCCGCATGTTTTCATGGCCTTGACGAGTTCATGGTAATATACATTCTCCACGAATTTCTTGGCCTGGAGCATTTCAAAGTTGTCCATCGCCTTCCAACGGCCTTCCACGTCATCATAAGTGGCGTTAAACAGAATGCAGTGGGTGTGCAAATGCGGGTCCAAGGCGCGTGATGTGTCGTGGCGGAACGTGGCGGCGATAATGTTGCCGGTTAAACGGTCACTGATTTGGCCGGCCTCGTGAACCCGAGTGGCGGCGAATTGTTCCAGTTCCGCCAAGGCCGAGACGACGGCCCGGTCATGGGATTCAATCAGTCGCTGGTCTTGCGCCACGAGGGCCAGGAGCGAAACCGACTTGGGCGGCGAGAACGTGAAATCATAGAAAATGCGCCGATTAGCGACTTCATGGCCGGAGTCAACGCGAGTAGTTTTATGGCGCTGAGTCAGCCGTTCACCAGTGGCCGGATTCAAATTCCGGCAGAGTTGCAGGAAATCATCCCGCTTGACGGTGTTCTGCAAACCAAGCCTTTTGGCTGCCAATCCCTGCCACTGGCCGAGGGTTTGATCGTTTTGACTGTAGTAATCACCGACTCGCAAATGCTCGTCAAAATAGGTTTCGGCGTTCACCAAATTCGTTTGTGTCTTCCACGCAAGCACACGCGAATTATCGCACAAACTATCGCACAAGATTGTTCAGCAGCCTGAACAAAATGGGTTGACGAAAATTCCCCTCTTTACTCGACCCAAACAGGAGTGGACAGCCGACACACCTCCTGCTTTGGGACGGAACAAAATCCATCGCTTACGGATTATCTGGGCCGCTCCATAGTTGTGGGCCAGGAAGGTCACTCAAGTAGCAATTCGACCATGAGACAGGCGATAGACGAGGCCGCCAGCAGGAACATAATCCAGCGCCCGGTCATGCCCCAATGATTCTGGCGGTTGTGGTGCAAGAACATCAGAACGGCGACAGGTGAAGGATGACCGGAGCCTCTCCCCAGTCTGAGGGCGATGCAATCGAAACGACCCCTGGGCCAAACGACCCCGCCGGTTTGCGAATTCCAGAAAAGGGGTTGAACCATTCTCCTCGGAGCGGTGCGGAAATGCCCGATAAATCCAAAGTGAACGCGGTGGGGGTCTTTTGGAATGTCACGTATTCCCTGTCGTGATTGGCCAGACACCACCCGGTGCTCACCAACTTGTCGGACGGTTGGAGCATCCAGTATTCCGTGCCGCGCCAGAATTCGCTGAAGTTTTTGAAGTAATTGTAGCCTTTGGGAACATCCAACGGCCGGATGATGTCCCATGCCGTGTACGTATAGTAGTAGGCCGTATATCCGCCCGCCATAGCAATATCCCAAGCCGTGCGGACGGTTTGCTCCGGCGTTTCGGCATCGTCGTACGTCTTATCATCCACCCCACGAGCGCCGCATTCATAGTCGAATTCGACATTGGCGACCGGCCATTGGCGCCGGGCACGTTGGCGGAGGATCGTCTGGTGGTGGGATGAGTGCTGTTGGTCCGCGCGAAAATCAGTGAGGTCGTCGTACGCACCGCTGTCGTTGGCCTGATCGTCATCGTGAACGGTGGTAAGGTGGTGGTTGGGGTCGCTCTGACGGAGATATTTCAACCAAGCCTGCTTGTAGGACAAATCCTTTTCGTGATGTGCCTCTTTTGAGAAATCCCAAATCAGGTTGGGATAGGCCGAGTAACGGGCGATCAGCCAGTGAAAAAAAAGCTTCTCTTCATCGCTGCCATGAGCGGGCCAGTTGACTTGCTTATTGTAAACCTTGATCAGCATGTGCGCTTCGATTCCCCGCTCAACCAGTGCGGTCATCACCTGGTCGTAATGCTGCCAATAGGCGAGGTTCATACGCGAATGGTTAGGGGTACGGTTACTGCCTTCCCAAGGGTAAAGGGCCGATGGCCCGTAGTCGTCGTCGCTGCTTTTGCCTTCGCGCCAGGAGGTATCGTGGGCGTAAGAGTTGAGGATAACATAATCGAACCCGTAGCGGGCAATTAGATCCAGCGACTTTTTCACGGTAGGCACGCCGAGTTTGTCCATGTCCAAGGCCCACAGCCAGTCGTACTCGTAGCCTTGCATGAAGAAATGAGTCCCATCGTCGAAAATAAAATGATGCGGGTGTTCTGAGTCCACGCGGAGTACCCCGTGGATTTTTGGGTTCTGGTTGGGAACGCAGGTCAGAGAAGCGCGTTGGCCATCTAATTCCGCCAACTCGGAGTGCGTTACCAGCGTCCAGCGCCCTTCGATGCTTGGCGAAATGCGTATTTTCCAAATGCCGTTGCCGTCAAAAAACCCAGGCAGTTCAAAGCTCTTGCCATCGGGAGCCGTGACCGTGGCGGTGAATGTGGCCATAAACGGATTCTGCGGAATGGCCTTGGCTGTAAAACCAAAGTCATGCGGTTGCCAGCGGGGAACTGAGGGAGCTTCTTGGGCGATGATAGGCAGGGAGCTGAGGACCAGAAACAGCGCGGCGGCCAAGAGAGCAGCATTAGGTCCCGACTTTCCAACGGGCCGGGGCCGGAGCCATCCCTTCGTCTCTTTGGCTGGATGTGCGATCATTTCCGATACTTACGCAGAACAAAATCGGGCTGTCACGAGTTTTTGAGGGAAATTATTCGTCCTTGCATGATGGATAAATTCTATCCCAATATTTACCGTATGCGGATAATAATTATCCTGTTTCGGCCAAAGCTAAAAAAGCTTTAGCGGCGTAACTTGTTTATACAAAACCACTAATGAAATCGCCTGGAATTGGCCTGAATAGTGCTTAAAAAGCAGAAATCGTTTGCTTTAAACAACAATAAATGTGCAACAATTGACCATGACTCAAGCCATGAAATCCTTTAGAAACATGTTCCCGTACCTGCTATCGACGGTTAGGACTGCCCTCGTAATTGCGGTCTTGGCGCTGACACTGCCCTTCGGCTCAATGGCTTCGATTATCGCACAGGATTCCTTCGATTATTCCCCCGGCGTGGATAATTTGCAGAGCAACAAAGGAGGAATTGGATGGGCAGGGCCTTGGCTGCCCTCGGCCAATAGCAGCGATCATGTGGATGTCGTGAATACCAGCGCAAAGCCGCTGACGTTTACGCCCGCAGGCGGCGGGGTCGTGAGCGGCAGCGCGGCAGGAGCGGCCTATGGCCCAGCCAACGCTCCCGTGGCGGCGCGGCAATTGGCGGCCCCGTTGACCAACACGTTTTACATCTCCTATTTGGTCCGCTACGACAACACCAATGATCCCGCGCAGAACAATTTCAACGGCTACAACACCTTTTCGTTGTATCTTTCGGATAGCGAACAACGGACGGGTGCCTTAAATTTCGGAATGAGAAGCACGGGCGGAGAGAACACGTTCATGGCTCGGGAAGGAACAGGCGATCCGCGCGAGGGAGCATCAGTAAAGAAGCCGTTTCTAGCTGGAGCCACTCACTTGATGGTTGCGAAAGTCACTAATTCTGGCGGGCAGTTCAACCGGATTGATTGCTGGTTGGACCCCGCCTTCGCCGATTCTTCCACGCCGACGGTGATGCTGTTGGATGGAGATTTGAAGGCGATCACCCATGTGTTTTTCCGCGAAGCCAAAGGTGAACCGGATGACCGGTTTTTGTTCACCCACCTTGTGATTGGCACGACGTGGGAGGACGTTGTCCCGCCCGCGCATTCGCCCTAGTTCGCCGTTCGGCTTGCCCATGAATGGAATCGCGCCTCGTGCCGCCGGATTCACATTGATCGAGTTGCTGGTGGTCATAGCCATCATCGCAATTCTGGCCGCATTGCTCCTTCCGGCGCTGGCCAATGCAAAAGTTCAAGCCCAACGTACGCAGTGTCTTAACAATACCAGGCAATTGATGACGGCCTACATCCTTTATTCGGGCGACAACGCGGACAGGTTGATCAACAATTTTGGCGATGCGAATATCGAGTCGGAACCCACCCAGAATTGGGTGGCGGGCCGGATGGATATTCCGTCGGAAGCCACTAATGCCGCTTTATTGAGACAAGGTTTGCTGGCCTCGTGCCTGGGCAACAGCATCGGCTCCTACAAATGTCCGGGTGATAAAACCTCGTTCGTGCGCAGTTACTCCCTGAATGGAAATCTGGGCTATGATGTTTCGTCCGGCGCTTCGACCTGGCTGGCGACAGACGGCAGTTATCAGCAATTCAAAAAACTTGGGGCGATCCGAAAGCCGGTCCAGATCATCACATTTATTGAAGAAGACAGCGTTTCCATCAATGACGGCAATTTTGTGCTCAAGCCGGACGGAGCGTCGCCAAATAATCCTGGGCTGTGGGCCATCGGAAATTGCCCCGCCGTCTATCACCTGAAAGCCTCTGGCATCTCCTTTGCGGACGGGCATTCTTCCGTCAAAAAATGGCACGATGCGGTTCTCAAGCTCGCGCCGATCATCACCAGCAATGACAATCCAGAGCCGAATCAGTCCGACGCCGGATTTCTCGCCAATAGCGCCACCACTCGATAACATGAAGAGAATTATTCCATTCGTCCGCTCTTTCTGCGCCTTCGCCGCACTGTTTCTAATGCTGTCGTCCGGAGCAGCCTCAGCCCAGGTGATCGCGTCTGATTTCTTTAGCTACACTCCGGGAATCAATAACCTCCAGGGAAACAACGGTGGGGCTGGCTGGGCGGCGGCCTGGCTGGCACCGGGCAGCAGCAGCGACAGCGCGAGTGTGCAGGCTGCGGCAAGTCCGCTTGACTTTGTGCCACTCGGGGGTGCGGACATCAACGGCGGCGCAACTTCTGTCAATTGCTACGGCACGGCCAGCGCTTCCGCGGCCGCGCGGCAACTTGCCACTCCGCTGACCAGCACGTTCTATGTTCGCTTTCTGGTCCAGTACAACAATACCAACGTTCCGCCATTGAATAACTTTAATGGTTCCGACACTTTTGCCCTTCATTTTTCCGACACCGCCAGCGACACCAGCACGCTGAATTTCGGCCTGCGCTTTAGCGAGGTGAGCACGTTCATGACACGAAACGGAACCGGCACTCCCGTGACGGGCGCTTTCATCACCAATTCATTTCAGGCTGGCGCGACGCATCTCATGGTGGCACAGGTTGTCAATTCCGGCGGAGTTTTCAACCATATCAACGGCTGGCTCGATCCTTCTTATGGGAGTTCAAATGCGCCGACGATTACCCTGTCGGCGGGCACCTTGAGTGCCATCAATTACCTGTTTTTCCGCGTGGCGGCGAACGAGTCGGACGACCGTTATCTCATCGACAATCTACTAGTTGGACAAACGTGGAATGATGTCGTGCCGCCGGGCGCGCCTCCGGTTGTGCTGATCAGCGTTGAAACTGCGGCCAACGGGAGCGGCACGGTCGTACCCGCGCAAAATATTACGGCCGGGAATGTCCTCACACTTTACGCCATCGCGCGTCAGACCAACGGATTATTCCTGTCCAACACCCCCGCGATCTGGTCGGAGCAAAACGTCACCGGCGGCGTCGTGAGCGGCGATCTGGTCCCTTCCGGCAATGGCATGAGCGCTGCCTTTACTGGACATCTGGCCGGCTCTGCGAACGTCATGGCCTCGGTCGGCGCAGACGCCGCGATTCCTTCGGGCGCATTGAACGTCGTGACCGGTTCCGCGAGCCAAATACGCGTGGAGACGAAGCCGGACGGAAACGGCGCAATTGTCCCAGCGCAGTCCATCGCATCGGGTGAAACTCTGACGGTTTATTCGATCGTGCGCGATGCCGGAGGAAACTTTCTCAGCAACGCCCCGGCCGCATGGTCCATGTCCACTACGGGTGGTGTCACCAATACCGACCTGATGCCTTCGATTGATGAATTGAGCGCCACCTTTACCGGCAATCTGACCGGCACGGCTATCATCCACGCATCGGCGAACGGGTTGGCATCGGTGGACTCGGGCTTGTTGACGGTCGTTCTCTTCGGCGGGGGGATCATCGCGATGGACGATTTTAACTACGCGCCAGGGATTAACAATCTTCAGGGGGATAACGGTGGCACGGGTTGGACAGGACCCTGGCTGGCCCCGCTCGTCTCCCCCGACTCGGCGGACGTGGTGAATACCACGGCCAGCCCATTGGACTTTGTTCCCGTGGGCGGAGCTGACATCAACGGTGGCACGAGGGCGGTGAGCAGCTATGGCACCACCGGCGGCGGTGTGGCCGAGCGGTCGTTGGCCGTTCCGCTCACGAACACGTTCTACATCCGTTACCTGGCTCAGTACAACGATACCAACGTGCCGCCGCAGAGTAATCTCGACGACGGTGACACTTTTTCTCTTTATCTTTCCGACACCTCCTCGGACATCCAAACGTTGAATTTCGGCATGCGCTATAATTCAACCGTTGGCGCGGACACGTTTATGGTGCGAAATGGGACAAGTCCCACGCTGGCGGGCGTCTTTATCACCAATCAGTTTCTGCCCGGCGTTACGCATCTTATGGTGGCGGAAGTAATTAACTCTAACGGCGTCTTTAGCCAGATCAATGGCTGGCTTGATCCCGCTTATGGAAGCTCGAATTCGCCGAGCGTCACCTTGTCGGCGGGGACATTGACTTCCGTCAATGATCTCATTTTCCGGGTCGCTCAAACCGCCACGGAGACAGATGACCGTTATCTGTTTGACAGCTTGGTGGTGGGGAAAACCTGGGATGACGTCGTGCCGCCCTCCGGCCCGCGCGTGCCGGAAATCAGTGTGGAAACGGCTCCTGATGGCACGGGCACTGTCGTCCCGGCCCGCACTCTTGCGGCGGGCAATTCGTTCACGCTCTACGCTATCGCGCGCGACGGCAATGGCGCCTATCTTTCCAACACGCCTGCCAGTTGGTCGGTTGAAAATGTTACCGGGGGCATTGCCAATAGCGACGTCGTGGTCGCAAACGGCGGTAAAAGTGTGGTCTTCACGAGCCATTTGGTGGGAACCGCGAATATTATCGCCACCGGCAATGCCAGCCAATATGTTCCGTCGGGGACAATAACCGTCCTAAGCGGATCGCCCGCTTTCGTCCAGGTTGAAACCGCGCCGAACGGGAGTGGGACGATTGTTCCCGCCCAAACCATCCCGTCGTCCTTCTTGCTCACCGCCTACGCCAGTATCCGCGATGTCGGCGGCAATTTCCTGAGCAACAGTTCCGCCGCATGGTCTTTGTCAAACACAACGTCGGGAGTCATGCAATCCAACCTCGTTCCGTCGGTGGACAACCTAAGCGCGACTTTCACGGCGGGCTATTCCGGGACGGCCATCATTCACGCCAGCGTCCAGGGCGTGGTCTCCGTTGATTCAGGATTGATCACAGTCGTGCGCAATATGACCTGGGTCGGCGGGGGCGGCAATAATTGGGACTTGGTCACCAGCGATTGGACGCCAGACTTTTCCACCATGACGCCATTTTTTAATGGCGACGCGGTGACGTTCGACGCCGGCGGCTCCCAATCATCGCCGGTAAACATTGTCGCGCATGTGGCTCCTGCGGGAATTGACGTCGTGGCCGGCACCTATACACTGGCCGGTTCGGGCACGATTTCTGGCTCAGGCGGATTAACCAATTCCAGTGGAAACATGCTCACTCTGCTGACCACCAATACTTATACCGGCCCTACAATCGTCACCTACGGCGAACTGCAACTTGGCAACGGCGAAACGAACGGCTCTCTCGGCTTGGGTGACGTCACCATCGGCACCGGCGCCATCTCACCGATATTCAACCGCACGGACACCGCCGCCTCGCCCTACGTTGTCAGCAACACCATCTCCGGCCCAGCCGATTTCACCATGAATTTTGTTTCCGGCGTCACAACGTTGACGGGGACATCCGCCAATGTTCACGCCATGGCCCACGTCTTTTCCAATGCGACTTTGATCTTGTCGAAAACTGGCGCAGGATCGGACATCGGAACCAGCACGGCTTTGGGCGGAACGCCATTAATCGTCGAAGCTGGCGGCACAGTGATTCTCGGCGTGGCGAGCACGGGTGGCGACCATATTACTTCCGCTGGCAAATACGTTTATGTGGATGGGGTTTTGGATGCCAACGGGATCAGCGAAGCCTACGGTGTCCAGCAAGGCAGCGGCGTGCTGGATAACACGTCCTCGGACAACGCCGTCCTGACCATCAATCAGGGAGCAACGACTCCGGGTGTGGGAAACAATGGCGAGATATTCACCTTTTCCGGGACAATCCAGAACAGCGGCACCGGAACTCTCGGAATTACGAAGGACGGACTGAACACTCTCATTCTCGCGTCGGCCAACACGTATCGCGGCGACACGCAAATCATTGACGGCGGTGTACTCCAATTGGGCGATCCCAACTCCATCCAAAACAGCACTTTGAACCTTGCCACGGGAAACAGCGGCACACTCAGTTTTGGGTCGCTGACGAGCGCGAATTTTGGCGGGCTGAAAGGATCGGAGAACCTGGACTTGGATAATTCAGCCGCTGCTCCGGTGGCTCTCGCCATCGGTGCGAACGGACAAGCGAATATTTATTCCGGCAACCTGACCGGTGGCGGCAGTTTGACCAAGACCGGAACGGGAACGCAGACCTTGAGCGGCGTCAATAGTTTCCTCGGGCCGATTATGGTTTCCCGTGGCACTCTGCTCGTCACCGGGACACTGAACGACGGAAGCGTCACGGTCGGGCCGGGCGGCACTCTTGGTGGAAACGGCGTTATTGGCGGGGTGACGACTGTCGAGGCAGGCGGAACGCTTGCGCTTGGGTCGGCAATCGCGACGTTGACCGTTACCAATGCGGCTTCCTTGCAAGGCAGCACGATCTTGAAAGTCAATCGCACCAATTCCCCCAGCGCGGACAAACTCTCAGCCACGAGCATAACACTCGGGGGAACGCTGCTGGTGACAAACGTTGGGCCCGCCGCCCTCAAGAGCGGCGATTCCTTCACGCTTTTCAGCGGATCCTTGAGCGGCACCGTGGCCCTATCCCCCCTGCCTCCACTCCTGCCCGGATTGAGTTGGAACACCAATTCACTCAATTCGGCGGGCGTAATATCAGTGACTGGAACCGCGTCACCTCTGCCAACAGGGTTTGTCAGACTCTCGAACGGCAATTTTGAGATCACTGGAGGAGGCGGAATTCAAGGGGCCACCTTCTATCTTCTTGCTTCAACAAATCTAGCGTTGCCATTTTCGCAGTGGACTCGAATCGTCACCAATGCCTTTGGGGTCGGCGGCTCCTTCAGCAACTCGATCCCCGTGGCACTGTCAAATGGTGAACAATTCTTTGTCCTCGAAGCGCAATGAGTGAAGGTTCCAAATAGCAAAGCGTTGCATTCAATTACTCGAACGCGCTTTTCACTGGCCTGCCCCAAAACGAATCCGGCACCGCAATTCCCAGCAACCACAGGGCCGTGGCAGCGGTGTCGTACTGGACGACAGGCGTTTCTATTGAATAACCTTTTTTCACGGACTTTCCCCATACCACCCAGGGGATTCTGACGTCCAACGAGTCAGCGCTGCCGTGTGTGCCGGATATTTTTCCATTTCTGTCTTTGACATCATGCGACCCGTGATCCGCCGTGAGAATCAGCACGGAATCGTTCAATATACCAGCTTTGGCAATGGCATTCGTTATTTCCCGCAACGCTTCATCGCAATCTTTTAGCGCCTGAATTTTTTGGGCAGATTCAGCTCCAAATTCGTGTCCCGCAGTGTCCGGGTCTCTGAAATGAATAAAACAAACGTTTGGCCGCAAGCGCGGCAAAGCCTGTACAAACGCTTTCGCCACCGACTTGGCGTCATCATTCGGCTGCGGCCAGACGAAATCATCCAAGCTGCCCGGCAACGCCAAATGCTTGAATTTTTCCTTGCCCACGAACATCGCCGTTACCAGGCCATGTTCCTTGGCAATGCTGAAAATGGTCGGGACTTTGACTAGTCCTTTGTCCGGTTCATAATCATTCCAGAGAATCTGATGCTGTTGCGGCCCTACGCCAGTCAGCATGGAGGTGTGGGACGGAAGGGTTAGACTTGGCACGATGGTGTAGGCATTCCACGTATGGGCGCCTTCCCTCGCCATTTGATGAAAGGCTGGCATGTCAGTTTTCTCGATTAGGTCAGGGTTGCCCTGGTCAAAGCTAATAATGAAAACGTGGGCTGCGTGGATCGTTTCCTTTTGGGGTGCGGACACGCATCCAGTCAAATTGGCGGTGAGCAATAAAAGAAAGAATCTGCGAATGAGGCGCTTCATAAAGGTTGTCGCGGAACGATGCGGCCAAAATTCAGGAGGATCAATCCAATTCCGCAACAGGATGCGGGTGCGGGGGCTAACTGGCGATTTTACCCATGGTTTTCGACACGAAGTAAGAACCCGCCACCAAGGTGACCGCCGTCAATTGCGCCAACAGAGTCTCCACGGTTGGAAAAATCGAGAACCAAAGCCCCATCCATGCGGGGATGCAGTTGGTAAAGCTCGGTATTCGCGTTGTCGGAATCCATCCAGCCTGTTGCATTTCCTGAGCCTGCTCTCCGACCATCACCAGCAGCACAACCCCCAACATGATTCCAGTAAGAACCAACATCTTGCGGTAGGGCAAACGTCGGTGTGCGAAAAACGTCAGAACCGCGACAATGCCTGAGAGAAAAAGTCCCAGCGCCGCGCCTCCCAAAACGATTCTACCACCCATTTTCAGATAGTAGCTTTGCAGAAACAAAACTACCTCAAAGCCCTCACGATAAAACGAGGCGAATCCCAACAACGCCAAGCCCCACACGAGCGTGGCGCTGGCAGAATTCGGTGCGCCACCGAGCAGTTTCTTTTTCTTTCGATTGTGCATGGCAATCCAGCCGCCCCAATAAATCTTGTGGAAAAACCAATTCATCACCACGAGCAATACAATGACTGCGAGAAGGCCCGTGCCCGCCTGGAGATCGAGCGCGGAAAGACTTCCTGCCAGACTGTGGACGATGCCAATGGCGATAAACCACGTAATCAGGGTTGCAATGAAACCCACCGCTGCGCCAATGGCCACGGGACGCCGATGAGCTTGCCGGTCGCCGGTCATGCTGGCCGTGATCGCCGCAAGGACGAGAACACATTCCAAACCTTCCCGAAAAACGAGGACGCCAATGTCAAACTTCGCAGCCCACCGGCCAGTATTTGGGACGGTTGGATCAGGAGCACCAGCCGTCGCCATGCCTTGCCAGATCAGAACACTCGTAACTATCACAGCAGCGAAAGCCAAAAGAATGCGCCAGATCAAGCGCATAGAGTTGGTTGCCGACGTGATTGGCAGCCGATGCGAAGTGCTCTCCGAAGTTGTTAGGGTTGCCGCCATGTCAGTGAGCAATTGTGGCTGATCGCATCGTAGGGAAGTCCGCCTGAGAATCCCTTGACCGCCTCACGCTGATGGGCGCAAGAGAGCATGTAGAGGCCGGGTTTCTCAGCGATGAAATGTACCAAGCCATTATCATCTGCTGTTAGGTCCTGGTCTTTTCCGTCTGGCAAATGGGCTGTGACCTGGACCTTGGCCAGTGGTGCTGCGCGAAAATATACCTGGAACTCTCCGACATTGGCCGTGGGCACAATGTCAAAGTTTAACGTCGGTTTTACGGCCCCCGCGCTCGCTGGTTGCCAACGAGCATAAAAGAACGGCTTGCGCGCCGGTCCGCCGCCCTCGGCCATCACCTCGAAGCTCGTTTCGATTTGAACGCTGTTGCTTGCGGATGCGCCAACCACCTGAAAACAGTCTGATGCCTTTTTGACCGTGAACGGATCAGGCTTCCCGCCGGAATCGAGCTTCCATGCTTCCGGCAGGGACAATTCATCAAGGTGTCCGGGAGAGACTTCGTATTCAGCCGACCATTCTGCAAAACGAACGACAAGCCGATGATCGGGCGTTTCTTCGATCCAGACGTAATGGGCGCTGGCATTGAGGCATATCAAGAGGAGAGATGCCAAAACCGACGCCGCGATTTTTAGTTGGTGGAAGCAGAGAAATTGCTTTTTCATGGGTTGCTTTTTACGGAAATGATTTCGATGTCATTCAATTTGGCATCGTCATTCTCGCCGCCAATGGCGAGAATCTGCCCCGCGACTCCCGGGGTCAGGCGGTGAAAGAATCGCGGCGAGGCGAGATGACCGACATCTTCCCATCCGTCGGCCATATCTTTGAGTCGCCAGAGCACACCTTCCAGTCCGCTGACGTAAAGGCGTCTGTTGACTACGCAGACGGATGCTCCAAAGCCCTTCATTTCGCCGTCGGGCAGGTTTGGCCCCTCTGTCCATTGCTGTGTTGAGGTGTCAAAAATGCTTACTGCGGAGGTTGGCGAATTGTGGTCGTCCATCCCGCCGATGCAGTAGAGTCTTGAACCAATCGCTGTCATGGCAAGCCCACGCCGTTTGAAGGGCTGGGGAATCTCGGCCCATTTTGTTTTGGGCGCGGACAGGTCAAGGACTAAAATTGTTGAGGCCCAAACAGGCTGTTTTTCCTTGCCGGCCAGCGTCCAACCGCCCGCCACATAAAGATGCCCATCCACTGCCCATCCATCGTGGCTTGAGCGCGGGGACGGAAGCGAGGGCAGTTCCTCCCACTCGCCAGCTTTGAGATTAAATCGAGCGGCGCCGTCGCGCGACCAGACATCATTGGTCTGGCCTTTGGGATTGCGCGCCGCCATTCCACCGATGCGGTAGATGTAATCCCCGTCCGCAACAAACGCAGGGCTTTGCGCAGGCGCGCCGGGCGGCAGAGTTTCCCAAGTCTTCCCTTCAATCAAATTCAGCCGGTGGAAAGCGCCAGTGACCTCGTTGGACGAATAGTGATGACGTTCGCCCAAGTGCCCGCCATAAACGTAGAGCCAGCCGTTATGCACCGCCGCACCAAAACTGGTGACGGCGTTTGGCAGCGGAGCGTACGACTCAGCGGCTAGGAGCCGCCATGAGTGGAGAAATGCTGCCACGAGCAACATCCAACGGCGACTGCAATTGTCCTTTATCATGCCCGCAGAATAGCGATTTCCGTTGAGGTGTGCTTTCGGTGGTTTGCGGAAGATTAACGGACACTTGCGCAAGGCACCGCCAATAATAAGCAATCTGACAGAAGCGGTGCATGGGACTCTAAGGCACGCTGGATCATGTGTCGCAGACCAATTTAAAGAAGGTTTTTCAAATGCCGCCTGAGCTGTTTCGGAGATGGCTGGCATTTACAAGTCTCGCAACCCACCGTGCCGCGTGCTAAGAAAACAAAGGTGAAATCTGATCCACGGCCAATGGAACCTCCATCGGTTGAATCAGCCGCGCCTCCGTTGTTTGCGGAAGCACCGGCTTGGAAGTCCATTGGACAAGGCTGGCGTCCTCTTTTTGGAAACTACCGTGAGTTGGGTTTCAGTTTCGAGTGGCATGAGTTCACAGCAGTGAAAGAGTTCGATTGGGCGCGGAGTTTTCATCCCGCCAGTATCGAGCTTTGTTTGAACCTTTCTGGAACGGGGAGACTAGCAGACGGTCGGGAGACGGTTAACCTGCTGCCCCAAACCTTCACGTTTTACTATCAAGGCCAGCCGCCATTGACAGCCGCCCGGTTAGCGGCGCAGGAGCACCGTTTCATCACCATAGAATTCTCTCCAACATTCCTTCAAGAGCATTTTCGTCAACAAGCCGGCAACTTGCATCCTCTGATAAGGGCTGTCGTGCTCGGCGAAGCAAATGAATCGTCCGTCGTGGAGCCGGAACGCCTTGTCACCACGTTGCAACAATTGGTCGAGAGCATGAAACATTGCCCGGTGTTTTCTCCGGCAAAGGAAATGTGGTTTCGGTGCAAAGCGCTGGAGATTGCTGCGCATTTGTTTTTCCGGCCAGAAGGTGGGGATCTGTTTTGCACCCGTACGCAGCGGTTGGCTCGTGAACGAGTTGCCAAAGCGCAAATGATTCTGCGGGAGCGGCTGCAAAATCCGCCCTCGCTGGAGGATTTGAGCCGCATGGTCAATTGCAGCCCGTTCTATTTGAGCCGCCTGTTTACACAAGAAGCGGGCATGACCATGCAACAGTATCTGCGGCGTATTCGCCTGGATCGCGCGGCGGAACTGCTCCGCACGGGCCGATGCAACGTGACCGAGGCCGCTATGGAAGTCGGCTACAACAGTTTGAGCCATTTCAGCAGCGCATTTCATGAAATGTTCGGGTGCTGCCCCGGACTGTATCCGTTGAAAATACCGCCTCAACGACTACCCCCTCCTTCCAAGAAAACTGACAGTTAAGGCCCAAGCGTCCAATCTGGTTGGGTGGCACGATTGCACCAGTGCCGCATGTCTTGCATTTGCCGGAGATCGAAACTCTCGACATGCCCATCCAGCAACGCTGCGACTGAATGCTGGTTGAATCGTGGCGAGACAAAGCCCCACTGGTTGGGTTGCTGCGAATCAGAATAACTTGCGGACCATTGGCGGCTGGTCAGGTAAGGAGGCGTGACTTGATAGTAACCCTGGGCGTTTTCACCACTCACGTCGGAGCGCGCAGACATGAAAACCATCATGGCGCTTGGATGATTCGCCTGACTGATCTTCGTTAGGACCGTGTCTGAGCCGAATTTCGCGTTTGCTGCAGAAGCGGGAAATTCTGTTTGATTGCCTCCCATGAAGTAAGAATTTATGCCCAGAGACGGAAAAAGACTGACAGCGTACACATAATCCGAATGGCTTTCGGATTGAAGCTCGCTGAGTTTGGTCCGGTTGACGCCGGAATAAATAAGGGGCATCGAACTGGCCATGTACGGGATCATGCGCCAAGGGTAACGGGCATTTTCAGGAAAGGACAAGGGTTGCCCTTGATCGTCCACCGCGGTCGGGTCGGAAAAATATCCGGGAAACAGAGCATCGGTATGGTCATCCGCATACATTTGGACTCCCAGCATCAGTTCCCGCCCAGCAGACATTTCTTCGACTTTTCGGGCATTATTCTTGGCTCCCGCCAAACATGGCAACAATAGCGCAGCAAGAATCCCTATGAGCGCGATGACGACCAGCAACTCAATGAGCGTAAACCCTGCTTCTCCCTTCCCACCGCCATTACGCAATGGAATTGACCAGGTCTTCCTCATGTCATGCTATTCTATTTTGATCGAAAGGGTCCGAAACCGCTTTCGGCAGCCTGCCATTGATTTGCAGGACGTTGCTGTTCAGTGGGATTTTCAATGAATCGCAATTCGATAAAAACGCTGCTGGCTGGTCGCATTGGTATCGCGCCAAATGGCATATGCAGGCGAGGGGTAAACCGGATTCGTCCCCGTTTTGGCGAGCCACGCCGATGAATATGAAATTACCGGGTTGGTCGCACTCTGCCAGTTTCTCAAATCATCCGACCATTGAATGTCATACCGTCGGCTGGGCGCATGGACGAAGTGAATTTCCGTCCCATTTTGCTGATGGCTGACCGAGAGCAAACGAAGATCCGTCGAGGCGTTGGTGGGGTTTTCGCCCGCGATATATTTTGCCAGATTGCTAATCCCGTCCCCGCCTGAACTGTTGGCGGCCCCGGCCCCCAACGAACCGAAATAGAATTGCTCCCAATCATCGGGCAGCCCGTCGCCATCTGTATCCCGGCACGGACGGACCACGGCGCCCTGAATCGTCAGCAGCGGATATTGGTTCGCGGACGCGAGCACATTGAAAATGGTATAAAAGTCAGGCCAATTGGGCGAACCCGAGAAATAATTCGCGTTCACGAGCGAACTGACCACAAAGCTCAAATTGCCCTGATTCAAGCCTTGTTGCACGTAACCGTAAATCAGCGGGTCGTTCAAGTTGAGATTGAAAGTGAGTTGGCTGCCTGCTGGCATGAGTTGCCCTGCGGCGAAGTTGGTGTTGCTGCCAACCGCAAAAGGCGCAACTTCAAACGGATTGGGAGCTTCGTTGGTTCCGTCATCGCCCACGTTGTTCGATACGTCCACCAGTCCGCCGTTGGTGTCAAAGCACCCCGCATAGGCAACGCGATTGGTAAAATCGCCGCCGTTGGCCGAGACGCCATACGGTCCGTCTTGCGGATAATTCAATGCTGAGTAGGGCGTGTAATTGCCGCTGGCGTTCGTGAAGCCTCCTCGAAATCCCGCTCCGAACAATTCAACGGGGCTGTCGGCGTCGGCTGCCGGGATGTAATGCGGGTCGTTTGTCGGAAAATAAGAGCGATAGTCGCGCAAAGTTCCGTCATAGGCGTAGTACATGTCCGAACTGAGGGTGAGCGTCACTTGCGCCTGGCCGATGAGATAATTTCTTGGCCCTTGTCCAGCCGGTATGCTGTTGGATGTGCCCCAGCCAAGCAGGTATTGTCCATCGCGGGTGTCAAACTCTCCCATGTTGCCAAAGGCCGCGAAAGTGCTGGCCGTGGAACGATTGGCCGGTTCTCCATTGAAGGGATACATCCATCGCGCCAGATTCGCGGGGATGGGTTGCAAATTGAATGCTCCCGCCGGAACCATCGCCGGAGCGACATCGAGCATCGCCCTTTCAAAAGCAACGCTGGTGTCCGAACCGTTGAAAATGATGGTGAAACCTGTTACGCCCTCCGGCAACGTCGCCCATTGCCATTCTGAAACCACGTCGGAACTTGGGCCAAATTGAGTTTCTTCCGTATCCCGGTACAATTCGGCGCGCGTAGCCGTCAAGATTTGCGTTCCGGAGCATGTGTTGAAACGGAGAGCAACGGACGAATAATTCAATTCTGATCCTGCCGTTTCAGCTTGGAATACAACTGTGCCGATGCCGTTGGAATAAATAGCCGGGTTCGCTACCGCATAATTGAGCACAAAAGTATTGGTGCTCGAAAAACTGTAAATATCCCCGCCGGGGCCTCCAATGATGAAAGCCCCCGGAGTTGTTTGTGTGACGGAAGCATCCGCAACCACAAAACCGTCCGGAGCGGCGCTGTTGCCCTGATTCGGACCACCATAGGCATTCGTAAAGGAATCACTCCAAAATGCGGACTCGGAACCGGGCTGGCCCCGGAAGGACGGCGTCAAGAAGTTGGTGGGTGAAGCCTCATTCTGTGCGCTGGCGGTGTTTGCGATCAAAGCCGTCCACGCCAAAAGGCAGGGTGTGACGCCAAAATTAAATAGATTTTTCATTCGATTTTTGTTTCCAATAAAACTGCCAAGCATTGCTTGAACGGTGGTCATTAAACCGGAATTTGTGGGCGAATGCTTCCCGATGATTGCCGAAGATTAGTGGCACTTTGCGTTTTGACGCCCAACGCTGTCGGCCATTTGTCAAGGCGTTGCGGAGGGTTGCGATAAGCCTGTTAAGGTCTTGTCAGCAAGGATAAATCCGATAGCGTTTGATCCAGGTTGAAATGCCCTTCTCCAAAGTCGCATAACGTCGCCGATGGAGGTCCACTTCCTTCGGGTCTTTCGCATTTCTTGTTACGCGGGAGCATTGGGTTCGCGGGCGTCAGCATTGCCGGATTTGCGGTTTGGGCTTTCGCCGGCAGGTTCCTGGCCGCGCATGTGGGCGCGCCGGGTTTATATCTGGCTTGCGCGATTGCCTTCATCACCTTGTCCGGGCTGGCCTTACATCCATTGGTGCGCGGCCCCGGATCGTTGGGACGGTTTTACAAAATCTTCATTCCCGCCTTCGGCTCTTACGCCATTGCGTGGAGCGCAGTTTGGTTCGCGTTTCGATTTGGAGCCGGGGAGTGGCTCGGTTCCTTGGCTGGAAGCGTTGTTCTCACGGGAATGATCGCTCGTGGACTGAAAAGCTACCGATCCATCGTGAAAGTATGCGTCATCGTTTTTGTTTTGCACTCGGCTGGATACTTCTTTGGGAGAAGGCTTATGCAATGGATGGCGGCTTCGACGGCTGAAGGATTGAAAAATGGGCACGTTTCCGCGTTGCCGAAACTCTGTTGGGGATTGCTTTATGGATTGGGAGTGGGCGCAGGTTTGGGCTATGCCTTCTTTTCGTTTCAGAGCGAACCGTCGGGAGCATCCCTCATAATTGGATCTTCCACAAAAAAGATTGACGAGAATTCCTGCCGGACATAAAAGAAAAGGGTAAGCCACCTGTGGCAGCGATGGCGGGTTTCAAACCCGTAGCTGTCGGACGCAGGTGGCGTTTTGCTGCCTGCCACTTCAAATCCTCGTCGCCAGTCCGAGTTGACGACTGGCAATTGAGATTATGAAAAGACAGGCAAATTCGTTGCAACGCTACTCGTTATCATTCCTATTCGTCAGCCTCGTGTCCGGCAATTTGGCCATTCTGGCGCAATCCAGCACCAATCAGACGGCGGCGTCTCACTCATCAACTAATATCAATGCCGACCAAATCACGCGCCTGCCCGAAGTAGTCGTCACCGGGCGGCAGGACAGCATGATCGGCGTCGCTTCTTCCGCCACTCAAGGAACGGTGGGCGCAGCAGAGCTTCAAGAGCGCCCCATCCTTCGTGTGGGAGAGATATTGGAGACCGTCCCCGGTGTCATCATCACCCAACACGCGGGGGGCGGGAAGGCGAACCAATATTTCTTGCGCGGCTTCAACCTCGATCACGGCACTGACTTCGCCATATACGAGGACGACATGCCGCTCAACCTGCCGTCGCACGCGCACGGCGAAGGTTATTCGGACATGAACACTGTAATCCCGGAGTTTGTCCAAAGGCTCAACTACGAAAAAGGTCCATATTACGCGGACGTTGGCAACTACGGTTCAGCCGGTGCAGCCCATTTGGAGTTTTACAAAACGCTGCCCCAGGACTTCATTACGGTGGAAGCTGGCACGTTTGGATACGAGCGCGGCGTGTTCGGAATTTCGCAGAAACTTGGGTCGGGCAATCTGCTGTATGGGGGTGAAGCCTATCACGACGACGGCCCTTGGGTGCATCCAGATGATTATTCCAAATTCAACGGCATTCTCACCTACAGCGAGGGCAACGAAGCCAATGGATTCAGCGTTACTGGCAGGGCGTATCATGGCAAATGGAATTCGAGCGACCAACTCCCGGAGAATGCCGTTCCGCTGGTTGGTTATTTCGGCACGTTGAACCCTACGGACGGGGGCAATTCGGGACGTTACAGCTTGCAGGCGGAATGGCATCGCGCCGACGAGAATTCCGAAACGAAAATCTCGACCTACGGATTTTATTACGATTTGAATCTATTTTCCGATTTCACGTACTTTCTCACCGACACCAATCGCGGCGACCAGTTCGAGCAGCAGGACAGGCGTTGGGTGGGCGGATTGGATGCACGGCACACAATTTTCACCCAATGGTTCGGACGTGACGTGGAAAATTCATTCGGCCTCCAAGCGCGCAATGATTGGATCAACAACGGCCTGTATCAAACCGAAGACCGTGTGCGAGTGGACAAGATGGATTCTCAAAACGGAGACTCCATCCTCCCCGCCACAACGCAGGCTGACCGCTTCACTGACACGGAGATTGGAATTTATGCGGAAAACAAAGTGCAATGGACGGATAAATTCCGCTCCGTCATCGCGTTGCGCGGCGATTTGGATTATTTCGATGTGACCAGCTTGAGCACCCCAGCCAATTCCGGCACGTCGGCTACGTTGCTCCCCAGCCCAAAATTGAGTTTGATTTTTGGTCCCTGGAACAAAACAGAAGTATATGCTCAGGGCGGATTCAGTTTTCACAGCAACGATGGACGCGGGGCGACGCAAACCGTCGAGCCAGTCTCGGCAGACAATCCGGTTCCGGGCACTCCCGTCACACGAATTCCCGGCCTCATTCAAACCAAGGGAGCAGAGATCGGAGTGCGGACCCTGGTTGTACCTCATCTCCAAAGCGCCCTCTCGTTGTGGTATCTCTACAGCGATTCGGAACTCCAGCAAGACGGCGACACCGGCGGCACCGTGGCCTCAGAACAGCACTGCGACCGATACGGTGTCGAATGGGCGAACTATTACACGCCCATAGAACATTTGACCCTCGACTTTGACCTTGCAGAATCCAGCGCGCGCTTCACATCCTTGGATGCGGACGATGTTGCGCCGGGCAGTTCCGGCGGCATGCGTGTTCCCGAAGCGGTCGGCACAGTGATTTCATCAGGCATCACGCTTCACGATTGGAATGGATTCTCCGCGAGCCTCCGTCTTCGCTACTTTGGCCCGCGTGATTTAACTTCGGACGGCGTTTACCGCTCGCAAGCAACGATGCTGCTCAACGCTGAAGCCGGTTACCAAATTAACAAGACCTGGCGCATTTCGGCGGAATTGATAAACCTGCTCGACAGCCGCGACCACGATATTGACTACGCCTATGTCTCGCGCGTCACGCCGGGAGGCGCGCCGGAATTCCATGACGTATTTCACCCGGTCGAACCTTTCCAAATTCGGGTTGGATTGACCGCAACGTTCTGACGGCTGCACTGGGGGATTTTGCCAAGTTAGGGCGCAATTATGACTCGTTTCCGTGTATGCCACTCCGTTGTAAAACCTGGAAATCGGTTCGCGGTGGCGCGGCCCTCTACCAGGCTGTTAAGTGATTCCAACATTTTTGGAGAAAAAACGTGCAAGAGCTTCGCGCAATTCCAGCGGCTTGGGCGGCTTGCTGAGCACACAATCAACGTGAGGCGGGATTTCCCCTTCGCTGGCGAGTCGTTTGCCCCAGCCTGTCAGCAGAATCACGGGCGTTGTCGCCGATTTTGTCTTCACTGCGGCGGCGACGGCACGGCCATCTATGTACGGCATTCCTAGGTCTGTAAATACGGCTGCAAATGGTTCGTTGCGCTGCAAGGCCGCTTGGAAAGCGTCGATTCCCGCTTGGCCGCCATTTGCCGTAATGACGGAATGGCCCCCGGCTTCCAGAATGTCGCGCAGGGCTTGGAGCAGAAGCGGATCGTCGTCCACAACCAATAGGCGCAACCGTGGCAGCGGGGCGAAAGCGGCAGACGTCGCGGGAAGCCCGGTCGGAGTAGTGAGCATCGTCGGAAAGACCAGTGAGATCGTTGTGCCCTTGCCGAGTTCGCTTTCAATTTCAAGGTCCGCGCTATGCCGTTGAACAATTCCGTAAACCATCGCCAGGCCGAGGCCGGTGCCACGCTCGCCTTTGGTGGTATAAAAGGGTTCCAGACAACGGCGGCGGGTTTCCTCGCTCATGCCAGTTCCGGTGTCGCCAACTGCCACGGACACTTTGTTGTCTGAAGTTTTCGTTCGCAGTGTCAATATTCCTCCCTTTGGCATGGCATCCGCCGCATTGAAAACGAGATTGGTGAGCGCTTCCCGGATTTCGCTCTCCGCACCCATGATCTCCGGCAGGTCGGCTGCCAATTCCGTTCGCATCTCGATGACAACTCCTCGCTGCTGCGGTAAATCGCTCCACCGGGCGCGGGTCAGGTCCACGACCTGTTGGGCCAATTCATTCAACTGCACTGGCGTGAGCGTCAATTGCGGTTCGCGTTGTCGGTAAAACTCTTTAAGGCGTGCTATGGTCTCCGCCACGTCCGAGACGGCGCGCTGTATGGTTTCCAAATGCTTGCGCGACGAAGCGCTGAGGTTGGTTTCCATCTCGATCAAGAGCCCGGTGTACAACATCACGGGTGAGAGGCTGTTGTTAATATCGTGGGCGACGCCACTGGCCATTTCTCCCAAGGCCCGCAAGCGTTCCTGCTGCATCACCGCTTGCTGGGTCTGGCGCAAATCATCATAAGCCCGCTGCAAGGCGGTGTAGAGTTGCGCCTGATGAGCGGCCAGGGCCGTCTGTTCGCTTAACTGACGCAGGAATTCGCAGTCGCTGCTGCTGAAACTTTCCGGTTGCCGGCGGGCGACCACCAGAATTCCGAAGACCTGACTCTCCACCAAGAGTGGTGCAATCACCAAAGCACCCAACCCGCCTCGTGCCAGCCGTTCCGGGAACGGAGACTTCGATTGGCCGATATTCGGTTCATAAACGAGGTGCCCTTGCAGGCAACGCGACAGGCCATTTTCATCAATGGGAATATGCGACTTTTCAGGCATCGTTAGTTCCATTGCCAACGGCTCGCTCTTGACGCCGACCCTTCTGACGATGAACGCCTTGGCCGCGTCGTCGTAAAGACAGATGCAACCAAAATCAATGGGCAGATGGTCCTCAAGACTTCGGATGACCACTTGATAAATGCTTTGCAGGTCCTGGCGCTCCCCGATTGCACGGGTGATTTGATTGAGTAAATCAAGCCGGGCCAACTGTGTTTGGAGTTTTAATCCCGCCTGCTTACGAGCCGTTATGTCGCGCGCAATTTTAGAAGCGCCAATGATTTTTCCATCGCCATCCTTGAGCGGGGAAAGAGTCACCGACACGTCAATTTGCGTCCCATCCTTCCGAATTCTGGCGGTTTCAAAATGTTCAATGGCTTGGCCGTCCGCGATCTTTTTGAGGATCTCCGACTCTTCGTTAACTCGGTCCGGCGGAATGAGCATGAGCATAGGGTGGCCAATGGCTTCCTGAGCGGAATAACCAAAGAGTTTTTCCGCGCCGCGATTCCAAGTGGTAATGATGCCGTCCAATGTTTTGCTGATGATGGCATCATCAGAGGATTCCACAATGGCCTCGATGCGCTCCTGGCCGGCGCGTGAAATCGCTTCTGCTTCTTTGCGTTCGGCGTTGACGCGGTGCAGGCGGGCGGCATTGGCCCAGATTAACCCGCCAAATACGACTATATTGGAAAGTGCGAATAATGATATGCCAGCCTCTGTTCCATACCAGCCCGCGCGCTGGCCTTCCAGTCGGAGCCAGCCCAAAAATGGAGTAAGAATCAGGGTCGCAGGCACCAGTCGGCGGGCAATCTCCCCGCCAGGGCTGTCGCTCGCCAAGAGGGCCACCAAACCCTTGTCCGGGCGCAGACAGAGGATGCCCGCGTTCAGAAGAACAAAAGACATGGCCGTGTGAATTGCCATCTCTTGAAAGTGGAGCAGCGGTTCTCCGCCGAAAATATAACGGCTCATGCCCACCCAACTCACCAGAACGTTCAGGAGAACGAGTGCCTGAAATGTTTTAAAATAAGAAGTCTTTGCCAACAGAAGGCCAGCTCCAGCCAAAACAAAGCCAACGGCCGTTGCGTTTGCGATTCGCGCGGGATTTAAAACGGTAGGCGGTTCCTTGAACGCCAGCAAATCAATGCCCAGGTTCCAGCCGCCGAATTGCTCGCTCAGTTTAAGCAAACCAACCAGAACTATAGTCACGGCGCAAATTGTCGCGCAAACGCGCGGAAAAGACTGTTCTTGCAAGCCTTTCGCTCCCGCGCACCAGAGAGCAATTCCGGCCAGCACAAAACAAAGCGCGACGGTTGGCGCCATTTTTGTCGATCCAGGCAAAATGCTCTTGAACGCCTCAATGTCGAACATCCAGCCCGACAAGACTGCAACGCCTGTGAAGAAAACCAAAACAGATGATGTTTTGGCAATCCACATAGGCCAGCCGAGTGGAGCCTTGAGGTTCATGGCTGATTTCTACCCTAACCCCAAACATTCCACAATCGTATTTGCTGATAATCAGATGAAGCAACGGTGTTATTTAAAGACGACATTTTGGGCGCTCTTGGTGATGAGCACCACCGCCGGATGGCTCAAACGTCGCTCGGCGCTGATAGCGTAGAACTGGTCGGTGCATTGATTCGTAGAACCAATGCTTTCCAGTTGGAAACGAGCCAGGTCTTTTCTGACTACCGAGGCCATTGGTATGAATCCCACCCCCTCACGCGCGACCACGGTCATCAAAGCCGCATCCTCAAACTCGCCGATGATGCGAGGATGGATTCCCGCCGCTTGAAACCATTTCTCCAATGACCTTCGCAGATTGGTGTTTTGCGTGGGTAACAAGGCTGGAGCGCCGTCGAGTGATCTCGGAAAACCTTTCCGCAGCTTTCGAGCCAAAGGCGGCGACGCGCAGAAGATGACGCCGCAACTTCCCAAAAGATGGTTGAAGGTTTTGAATGTCAAACTGGTTGAAGCCGGTTCATCGGCCAGAACAATGTCCAGCCGTAGGGCGGCCAGTTGCGCGAGCAAATCTTCAACTTTGCCTTCCCTGCATACGACATGCCCGGGCGGCGTTTGAAAGAATGCCGGTCGAAGAATGGCCTTGGCGACCAGTTTGGGAACGGAATCGGCGATGCCCACATTAAAATTGGTTTGCCGATTTGCCGTATGCCCATCGACTGCGGCCAAAAGTTCTTGCCCCAACGCAAAAATCTCTTCGGCATAGCCGAAAACCATGCGGCCCATTTCCGTCAGCGCGAGCGTGCGCCCGTCGCGGCGAAATAATTTTTCACCCAGCGATTGCTCCAGAGACTTGATTTGGGCGGAGATGGATGGTTGCGAGACGTGCAGGCTTTCCGAGGCTTTGCGGAGGCTTCCCTCCTTGGCAATGGTCCAAAAGTAACGCAGATGGTGGTAATTGAACCAGTTCATGATTCGCAGGCTATTCCATTTAAACTAACATTCAATTCCAATCTTCGTATTGGTGAAAGTGTCATTGGCGGGATAATTTAAGGGCATGATGAAACATGAAGTCAAAAGTCTGACTGGTTCGCCAGAGAACAGCGCTCATGGCAAAACTGGCGCTACCGATAAAAACGGCCTTCCGCATTCGGCAAGTCCTGATTGCAACACCGCGCAGGGTTCATCTGGTTTCAAGACGGCGAAAGCAGGGTGTTGCCGCGCGGAGACATGGCGTGGATTTACAGCGCCGTTGGGGATGATCCCCCAACAATGCGCCAACAACTGAACAATAGATGAAATACTTAAAGCGCATTCTAATCGGCATCGTTGGCGGCGCAGTTTTCGCCGTCGGGGTCGCGATGATCTTGCTGCCTGGCCCAGCCGTCCTTGTCATCCCTGCGGGTTTGGCGATACTGGCGATTGAATTTGTCTGGGCCAGACGCTGGTTGCGTTCCTTTCGCGCGGTCATGCCGCGTCGCGACGCCGGGGAATTGAAACCGCGAAAAATGACAATGCAATCCTTTCGCCGAAGCATGGAGTTCCTGGCCCGGCAGGTCCGCCGCACTTTTTCGCGCCAGAAGGAGCGTCCTGATTACTCCGTCATCGTCGGCCCTGCCAGTCATCCTGGCAGCTTCCTTGCCTGTCCGTGTGGCCAGGCGGGACAACCGGCCCTATCTCTCAAGAGGTAAGGAATGCCGGATCATCCCTTAACGTGGCTTGGTTTCGGCGTTTTCATTCTGGTGATGCTGGCGCTTGACTTGGGGGTCTTCCATCGCCAATCCCGCGAAGTCGGCCTGCGGGAAGCTCTGATCTGGAGCGCCGTGTGGGTGGGACTGGCGTTGATATTTAACGCGGGCCTCTATTACGTGCATGGCGGCGAAAAGGCGTTGCAATTTTTCACCGGCTACGTGGTGGAGCTTTCGTTGAGCGTGGACAATCTGTTCGTGTTCCTCCTGATTTTTGGCTACTTCAACGTGCCCGCGCCATACCGGCACAAGGTTCTGTTTTGGGGCATCATCGGAGCGCTGCTCATGCGCGCCGTGTTTATCGCGGCCGGAATCACCCTGCTTGAACATTTCCACTGGATCATTTACGTCTTTGGCTTCCTCCTCATTATTAGCGGCCTTAAGATGGCTTTCGAGAAGGGAAAGGAGATTCGTCCCGAAAAGAACCCGGTTCTAAGGCTGTTCCGCCATTTCATTCCTGTAACCCCGGATTACGAGGGCAATCGGTTTTTCATAAAGCGCGGCAGCCAGATTTTTGCCTCGCCGCTTTTTGTGGCGTTGCTGGTTGTGGAAAGCGCCGATTTGGTTTTTGCGGTCGATTCTGTGCCTGCGGTGCTGGCCATCACGCCCGATCCGTTCATCATCTACACGTCCAACGTGTTTGCCATCCTTGGTTTGCGCTCGATGTTCTTTGCCTTGGAAGGCATCATGCACCGGTTTCATCATCTGCACTACGGACTTTCGGCGGTGCTGGTGTTCGTCGGAATGAAAATGATTCTGGCGGGCGTTTATGCAATTCCAACTTGGGCATCGCTTTGTGTCATCGTGGGAATACTCATGGTCTCCATTGCTCCTTCGCTTTTGAGAAAACATTAGGATGCAAGTCTTGACAGACCTCATGCTTGCGGCGAAGCACCCGAAGCATTCCCGGCATTTGCGATTTCCGCCTCCATTTTCTCAGCGCACTTGGGGCAGAGGCCATGCGTAAAAGTCGCGTGCGTGCGACTACGCACATATTCCTCAACGCTTTGCCAATAATCCGTGTCGGATCGAACACTCTTGCACCAACTGCAAATTGGTATCAGGCCGGAGAGCGTTTTAACTTCGGCCAGGGCTTTCTGGAGCGCGGCAATCAGGTCCAGTTGCTTGACCTCGGACTGACGGCGGCGAGCGACTTCCCGGCCGGCAACGTAATTGGCAAAGATGAGCAGCACGGCGGCGATCAGGCTTGCCGCCACCAGCCATCGAGCCGCCTTGTGGTAATCAGCTTGCTCGGTGGCATCCTGCTTGGCCAAAAGATTCTTTTCTTCATTCGAGAAATCTTCCAGATCGTGGATGGCCCGGTCCGTGACCTTCCAGCTTTCCGCATCTTGCTCTGATTTCGAAGCCGTCGGCGTACCCTGGCGCGCATAGACGCCAATCACCTGGTCATCGTGGGCGAAAACGGCTTTGATCGCGGCGGCAAGTTCTTTGAGCCGCGCTTGCTGCTCGGGATCATTTTTCGTCAACTCGTCCAACTGGCTTAATTCCTCGATTTCGGCGTTGGTCTCCGTTTTGTATTCGACCAGCAATCGAGGTTGCCCCGTTTGCAGGTAGCCTCGCTCGCTGCCCTGAGCGTTTACAAGGCTATCCTCCAACGCTTGCGTGTCGAGCAGGACTTGGAAGGTGTGTTCGCGCCGGTAGGTCGCCTTTTTCAATTCAGAAACGGTCCTCACGGAAATAAAAACAATGACGATCATCAAGACCGCTGAGACCGTGGCTGGGGCCCAGCGCCAAAGTTTGAATTGCGTGTCTTTCATATAGGGTTATGGCTCGAACAGAAGAATAAAGTAGGCGACGAAAAGGACAACGTGGATCAGCCCGTTGAGCACGTTCGTGCGCCCCGTTGTGCAAGTCAAAATGCACACGATCAAGGTCACAGCCAGCATGATTTGGTTTACAGGCGACAGGCCAAGCTCAACGGATCGGCCTGTCGCCAGGCTGATCGCCAGGACAGCCGGAACCGTCAACGCAATCGTGGAGAGCGCCGCGCCAAAAATCAGATTCACCGCCCGTTGCAAACGATTGTCCCAAGCCGCCCTCACGCTGGCCATACCTTCGGGAAAGAGAATCAGTGCCGCGACGACCATCCCGGAAAGAGCCTGTGGGATTCCGAGCCGGTCAGCACCGTAGTCGAGGACTATGGCCAGTTTTTTGGAGAGCAACACGACAGGAAGCAGGTACGCTATCAATAATCCAACGTGGAAAGGCAAAGAACGGACGGCGAACTGAGGATGTTCTTTGGTCGCTGCCATTGTTTCCGGGAGTTGCCGTTTCAACGGTTCGGCAAAATGGTCAGGGTGTCGTAGCGTCTGCATGGCAAGAAACGCGCCATATAAACCCACCGTGGTAACGATGAGCGCGGTTGCTCGAAACTTAAACACCGTGGACGTTGAATCGGCTGATGTATAATAGGGCAGCACCAGGCTTGACGCGGCCAAAGGAACGAGCATGGAGAGAAACGAAGTCGCTCCTTGGAGGTTGTATTGCTGTTCGTGATGCCGCCAGCCTCCCACCAGCAGCGCCACGCCGAGCAACGCATTGAGAACAATCATAATGACGGCGAACATGGTGTCCCGCGCCATCGCGGGATCGGGGGTGCCGCCCAACATGACGGCGGAAACCATCATCACTTCCATGCCGATTACCGAAAGAGTCAATATGAGAGTGCCATACGGTTCTCCGAGTTTGATCGCCAGACAGTCCGCATGGCGCACGACGGCGAAGGCAGAATTTAGAATCGCCCCGAAAAGCCACACAAAGAGGAAACCCGCCCACCAAGGATTCGCAAGGGCAGAAAGCCAGCCGTTTCCGAAAGCAAAAAATGCCAAGGCACTCGCCGCGCCGGGCAATAGAAGCCATTCCATGCGGACCAACTTCCATCCCTCGCCAGAGGGAGTCGGCCTTGAGCGACTTATCGGGCTTATCATGGATTCTGAATCTATCGCAGATCGCCCAAGAAGGCCATAAAAAGACCATCCTCGCAAAGTCGGTACGGACATTTGTTTGACCGGACTGCGAAATACCAGTGTTTTGACATTTCAAGTCTGGAATCGTATTCCGGTCGCCTGCAATGAGAACGGGGTTTTGCGGTTCAATCAGTGAGAGAACGCATTTCAATTATGACGCTAACACGCCCGCACGATTGTTCAGAAGCCTGAACAACTGCACAGAATGACCTGTGCTTAACTGTGGTCGTGCATTCGCTGGATGCCCATGAAAAAGGAGGGGACGCCCGACCTCTAACATTCGTTAGATGTTGGCCAACGACGCTTACCGCAAGTGTCAACGATGGTTGCCGCAAGATTGCCGCAACCGTCAACGATGCCACCAACGACCGTTGCCGCATGGCCCAGCGACGGGCCAACGATCTTCGCCGCAGGTATGCCGCAAATAATCACGGCGCTGGCAACGGCGGACGACGCAGATTTTCAACGATGTACCAGCGGCTTTTGCCGCGAGATTGCTGCAATTGCCAACGATTCTGCCACCGACCATTGCCGCGCGGCACAACGAACAATCAACGACACTTCCCGCGCCAATGCCGCGAATCTCAAAGACGCGGCCAACGATGGATGGCGCAAGTCTTCAGTGATGTGCTGACGATGACTGCCGCAGTGCCGCCGCAAACTCGCACGACGCCGCAAACGACGTTTTTTGCTGGACCAACGGTGGGCCAACGATCCATCGCGCAGACGCACCGCAAACAATCACGACGCCACCAACGATGTACGGCGCAAGTTTTCAACGATGCCCCGACGATGGTTGCCGCACACCCACCGCAGTGTTCAACGAACTGTCCATGAATCCCAACGAGCAACGCCAGACATTTGACGCCTTAATCCAGCAGCATCTGCCACTCCGTCCGGCGAAGTTGCGAATGCTGATGGATCTGAGGGAATCCATTGCCGAGGCCCGAAAGAAAGGCGCATCCTACGAAGTCATCCGCAGTTACCTTGGCAAAACGGCGGTCATCGTTTCCGCTGATACCGTCGCTCGGTTTTGCCACCAAGTACTGGAAGAACCCCAAGGCAAAAGGTCCAAAGGAAAAGGGAAGGCGCGGAATCCGCGCGCCAATGCGACTTCCGCCACCAATCTTCTCAAGCAAAAACGTTCGACCCCGCTGGCCCCGGCTCGCTACCAAGCGCCGAGCGGTCCGCGCATTGTTGATCCCAAAAGTTTATGATTTATGAAAAAGCGTATTGACCTCATTTTGAATTCCAAGGGCGGCGTGGGCAAAAGTTTCTTCGCCATCAACCTGGTTCAGTATCTCAAAGACCAGAAAGTGCCACATCTGGCCATTGACACCGACAATGCCAACTCCACCTTGAAACGCACCCATCCCGAAGCCCTGTTCGCAAACCTGAACCAACGACGAGGACTCGACGCCGTTTTCACCAGTTTGGATGACCAACCACTCGTGGTCGTGGATGGGCGGGCGGCATCCACTGACCAGTTCCTGACCTATTTCGACGCAGTTGAATTAGCGGGCTTGCTGAAAAAGCTCAACGTGTCGCTTACCATAATCGTTCCCGTTTGCCATGAGATGGACAGCGTGGCTCAGGTCAAATTGCTTTCGGACGTGCTCGGAAGCGTTTGCGATTATGTGATCGTCAAGAATGAGGGATTGACTGAGGACTTCGACCTCTACAACGGAAGCCAGGCCCGAAAGCGCGTGACCGGCGAATTGAAGGGCCGGGAAATAGTCATGCCCGAACTCTACGATTGGCTGGTTGCAAAATTGAACATCGAAAACCTGACTGTCACCCAGGCCATTCAATCCGACAAATTCATCATCATTGACCGGCAACGGCTGATAAGCTGGCAGCGCCGGTTCAACGAACAATTGCAGTCGGTTAAAGAACTATTGCTGGCATGAGCGACCCGGCCGCCAAACTTGCCCTGGATAACGCCATTCTGGAATGGAAGCGGAAGCACAACATCCGCGACCACGATCCCATTTTGGCAAATCTGGAAATCTTGGAAATCTATTTCAATCACCGTTACGCCAACGGCTCCATTGCGAAACAGCCGCCCTCGTACACGGAATTCCGGGACACTTTGGAGCAACATGAACGCCTCATCAGAGAATTGGGCAAACATGCGGGGGACGTAATTCAGGAAGTGCGGACTGTTCCGAAGCTGAGAGAGGAACTGGCGCATGGGCGAATCGCCGCCATCGTCATCGCCTCGCTATCGGCTCTCATTGCGGGCTTTTTGATTGGGAAATTCCTGGTATGAATGAACTGCGCCATTTCACGACGGAACTGTCTGTGCTCGCGGCGCTCTTTTGGCGGCTATTCCTGCACGCACCGCTCTCGTGGAAACTGGCCGGCCTTGTTGGCGTTGGCTTTTTTGTCGCCCTATTTACCGTCCGCAGATCGGAACACAACCCGATTGTCCGGCTGAATGGGCTTTCGTGGTCACGGGACGATTTTTGCCGGGGCTGGCTGATCACCGGCGACACGGGTTCCGGCAAAACCCGCTCCGGTATCAACCAATTGCTGTTCCAAGTTTTCCAAAATGAACCGCGCTGGGGAGGATTCTGCATTGACGACAAGGGAATTTATTGGGAAACGCTGGTGGCGATGGCCAGACACTTCAATCGCGAACGGGATTTGGTTTTATTGCAGGTCAGACCAGACAACGCCCGTTCGGACTGGAAACCAACCCAGACGTACAACCTGACTTCTGCCCCCGGCATTCCGTTCAGTACGTTTGCCAAATTCGTCGTGGATTACTTTGACTTGTCCGCCACCCGCTCCAAAACCAATCTCCAATTCAACCGCTTGGAATCGCGCCCGGTGGAGGCTGCGACCGGAGTGCGCAGCGATCAAATCATCTGGTTGCGCAACCCATCCAGCATCCAACATTACCCGGACAAACTGCGGCGCATCCATTACGTGGACGCGAAGACAGGCAAGAGCCTGATCTTTTTGACGAACAACTTCACGCTTCCCGCCCTGACGATCGCCTTGCTCTACAAGGCCCGTTGGCAGGTGGAGTTGTTCTTCAAATGGATCAAGCAGCACCTGCGGATCAAACACTTTTACGGCACCAGCGACAACGCGGTGAAAACCCAGATTTGGATTTCCATTTGTGTTTACACGCTGGTCGCGATAGTGAAAAAGCAACTGGAGTCCGAGAAGAGTCTCTACAGCATCTTGCAGATTTTGAGCGTCAACGCATTTGCGCAAGAGCCTCTTCATCAAATACTTATGGATTCAGGCCCCCAGATTTTGGAAGGCGGTACTCGTAACCAGTTGGTATTCAACTACTAATGTCCAGACAGTAGTGGTATTCGATACACGCCTGGATCTTCAGCAAAATAATTGCACATTTTGTAAAATATTACTTGCGTGTAACCGATAGCATGTGCTATACATCTCTACGTTCGATGAAAACTTGCTTACACATATCAACCACGAGTTGGCCGACAATGTCGGTCCCAATGACTATTGGGACACGTCATAGCCGGTATAACCCGGGTAGTGTGTTTAGCCTTAGCCTATCCAAGGCCGCGACGGAACAAGAGGTCAATTTGGATAGACCCATGGCAAGCAGGTAACGAACGAAATAAAACTTTTTCCACCCTGCTTGCCGAAATGCAAGCAGGTTTTTTTGTTTTCCATGAATAGCCTGAAACGAAACGAGTAACGACGAAAGATAGAGAATCTGTGAATAGGAACAAAGCGACATCTTGATGATGTCTTCTGGTGACAAGTTGAATTTGGAGAGGACGAGTAGAGAAGCCTCACCGGTGGCGTCTGCCCACGACCAGAAGATAACGTCACTAAGACGACTTAGACGAATTTTGAATTTACATGTTAAGGGCTTCGTAGGAGGTGTGCCCCTAAACACCGAAACAACCGCCGTGAAACCGCGGGTTGGTATCTAACAAGATAGCAAGAGGTGTTTGTTCTTTGTTGAAATGGCATGGGCCGGGCGCACGAATGCTCCCGGCCCTTTTACTTTCCGCGGTTGTGATTTAAGAGGAGAATATCTCCCCGCCAAGGAGGAAGTCCGGGTGCAACTCCCGGCAACCGCACCATTCCTTCACAGGCTGAGCGTCAGCACGCGGCCGAGTCTCCAAAACTCAGCTCACTCCGGGCAGCATGGAGGCAGCCTGCCATTTTCCGGGGTCATGGCAGACAAGCAATGCACTTGCCCTGCAAGCAAGCCGATGTGGGAGCGTTACCCACCGACTCCACCATTTCACTGCGGGGAGAATGAGATTCAGGCGAGCCTCATAAGCTTAACCTCTGTGGGCGCGACTCCCACTCCCGCTACCAATTTCTGGGATGTGATCCACCTGCCCGGCTGTAAATCGGGTGTCGTTAAACAAAACTGGAAGCGACGAATTGGAGCGTTACCAGCACTTCCCACCATTTCTGGACTCGTAGCTCAATCAGCAGAGCGCCCCGTTGTCTGCGGGAGGGTTGAGGGTGCAACTCCCTTCGGGTCCGCCATTTTTGGCGGAATGTAGCTCAGTCTTTAGAGCACCCGGCTTGGGACCGGGAGGCCGCAGGTGAAAATCCTGCCATTCCGACCATTTCGACGCTGCCGTGGCTGAACATATCAGGCATCCGTCTTCTAACAGTTTGCTGAAAAACCCCCGGAAAGTTTGAACAAATGGTTGACAGAAATGTCGGAGAATCATGCGTGGCAAACCCCAAGCTCAACCGGAATTTCTGACGATCGTCAACCTCAACCAGCGTGTGCCCGCCGACCATCCGCTGCGCGGCATCAAGGAGCGGGTGGGCCAGGTGCTGTCCAGGCTTTCGCCCTTGTTTGACCAGTTGTATGCCAGCGAAGGCCGGCCCTCGATCCCGCCGGAGCAACTGCTCAAGAGCCGGATTTTGATGGCGCTCTATTCGGTGCGCAGCGAACGGCTCTTCTGCGAGCAACTGGCCTATAATCTTCTGTGGCTTTGGTTTCTGGACCGGGAACTGGATGAAGGGAGCTTTGACGCGACGGTTTTCACCCACAACTACGAGCGGGTGCTTTCGGCGGACGCCGCCAAGCTGTTCTTTGTGGAAGTGTATGATTTGTCGCGGGCGGAAGGCTGGACCAGCCACCAGCATTTTACGGCCGACGGGACGCTGGTCGAAGCGTGGGCCAGCCTGAAGAGCTTTGTCCGCAAGGACGGCCAAGATCGGGACAAAGTCCAATCGGCCAAGGATGACGATCCGGGCAATCCGACCGTCAACTTCCACGGGGAGAAACGAAGCAACGCGACCCACCGGAGCACGACCGACCCGCAAAGCGTGCTCTATCGCAAGGCCTCGGGCCAGGCGAGCAAGCTCTGTTTTGGGACGCAGGTGTTGATGGAGAACCGGCACGGGTTGTGCGCGGCCATCACGGTGCATAATCCCATCGCCGAGGATGAACCGGCGGTGGCCCTGGCCCAGGTGGATGAACACCGGCAACTGCACCAAGCCAAAATCACCACCCTGGGCGCGGACAAGGCCTATCACCAAAAGAAATTCGTGGCGGGATGCCGGGCGCGGGAAATCTCTCCGCACACGGCGTGCAAAAGCCGGGTGCGAGTGGCCGGACTGGATGGGCGCACCACGGGACGTGTTGGTTACCGGACCAGTCAACGCCTGCGCAAACGGGTGGAGGAAATCTTTGGCTGGATGAAAATGGTGGGCGGATTGCGGCGCACCCGCTATCGCGGGGTGGAGCGGACGCAAGCCTGGGCCTATTTCGTGGCGGGGACTTACAATCTGCTGAGGATGGTCAATCTGGCATCGGGCAGACAGGCCGGATGACCGTGCCGAAGGGTTCGGGGGCTGCGCAAACCGGGCCGGCAAAATGGCTGCCGTGGACAAAGCGAACTTCCGCCGGTCACAAATCCGGGTTCCACAGGAAAGGGCAGTGGATTTTAACATGAAGAAAAATGGCCCGGACAAAAATCACCCGTTTTGCAGCAGCCTGCTAAGCGGATAAATGCAGGTGAGAATCCTGCCGGCAGCGCCATTGCCAGGTGGTGTCAAAGTAGCACGGCGGCCTGTTAAGCCGCTTGTCTTGGTGTGAGTCCAAGCCTGGCAGCCAATTTGCACGGATGGTTGGCAGAGAAGTAATGCCCCGGTCCCGAAAACCGAGTGAGCCTGCGGGCTGCGTGGGTGCGATCCCTACACCATCCGCCAATTTTAACCCTCAACGAAAGGAACCCATGAAGCCCGTTCTCCGCTATCAAAGCCAGTTGCTCTTTCGCAGGAGCTATAAGCCTTTTCGCGCCATGCGAATCCGGCCAACCGGGAAGGTGAATATCGCTTTCCGTCCCGCGAAACGGTTTGGCTTGAAACCGCAATTGACGACCGTCCTGTAGCTCAAGAGCAGAGCGCCCGGCTGATAACCGGAAGACCGCGGAGCATCACCGCGCGGGACGACCAATTTATCCCTGAGTAGCTGAGGCAGATTAGCGCCTTGCTGAAGACGAGGAGACGTCGGCGCGATACCGACCACAGGGACCATTTAACCAGAGAGGCCGAGAGCGCGACGTTAAGGCGTACCCGTGAGCAGCGACGCTGCGCTCTCCTTCTCTGGAGGATTCTCGTCCGTGAATGCAAAGCAGCTCGAGCAACTGGCCCTTCAAGCCGGACCTAGCCGGTGCGAGTCCGGCCACGGACGCCAATTCGCTCTCAAAGTGTAATCAGATCTGCACGCGGCCCCGCGAAGGCTGAAGTTCATGGTGCAAATCCATGTGAGAGCGCCAGTTTCAAAGCCCCTGTGCCTCAGCAGCAACAGGGCGAGTTTCGTAGACTCGTAGTCGTCGGTGCGAGTCCGACCAGGGGCTCCATTTTCAGGGTCGTGATGTAAAAGTTAGCATCTCCGCCTGTGACGCGGACTGTGCGGGTGCGAATCCCGTCGCCCTGACCATTTCGATGGGCCGAAGTTGATCGATTATCCTCCGCCAAAGGAGGGCGTAGCGTCTTGGGTGATAATCCAAGCGCTCCGGGTTCGATTCCCGGCATGGAGTGCCTCCGTTCGATTACGTCACTTGTCCATCGAGTCATTTCCGACGGGCCGATGAGTTTGGGTTATCGGTAAAAGCGGCCTCGTGCCGCAAGCAGATTCGAATTCTGCGCAATCGGGCAACCGATTGACGACCCATCTCGCTCCTTGTCCGTCGTGGGCTCCTGTATGCATGAACGGGACACCGGAAAACGGTGGGTGTGCGGGAATAAGAGTGTCAAATATAGATGAACGTGATTCCGCGCGGCTATATCCGGTTCTGAATCAGCCACACATGACCGGCGGGATCCATCACGGTGGCTTGCCGATAGCCGTAATCATAATCCCTCGTGGGACTGGTTTCCCGGCCGCCGGCAGCAACCGCGTTTCTTACCGTGGCTGCTTGGTCGGGCACAAACAAGCCGATGGCCGAGGACGTTCCCTTCAATGTTTCTGGACTCATCTCCGCGGAACCTGGCATCTCTTCGTGAATGTGAAACAGCGCGCCGCCAATGGACATTTCTGCGACATGCACGCTCCCGTCAGGATTGCTAAAACGGCGCAGTTCCAACGCGCCGAACGCGGCCTTGCAGAAATTAAGCTCAGCGAGAACGTTTAGCACTGTCAGGTGCGGCGCGAAAAAAGTGAGCCCCGATTGATCTGCCTCGTTTTTCATATCTTTTAATTACGGGCAAAACGTGAAGATGAAAACACCAAAAACGATCCACACGAAAATGCCGAACGGCAGGCTGGAACTTTCGACGGGTCGCAGGATTGGGTTATCGCCTACGAAGCGCGTGGTCGCCGGTTCGGGTCCGGCCTTCGGCTCCAGACGCCGAAGTAGCTCAGTGGTAGAGCACGTTAAACTCCCAGTTCGTCTCTTATCCGTCGTTCGTCCGCCAAGTGATAAAACATCGGCAACAGCGCCACGCTATTATCCCACTAATGTCAACTGCAACATACCGCTGTAAACTATGCCGCAGTCCAGAAAATGAGCTAGCTGCGATGCCACTGTTGAGCGTAATACCATGCCAACAAACCAGTAGTCAATACCGCCGTGCTGCTCTAGCACTTTGAATACGGGAGAGCCGCTGAGGCCATTGGCGTCGGCGATTTCCGATGAGTTGCTAAGTCTTAGAATGTGCGTGTTCTGATCGTGGCTGCGCCCTATATATCTCCCATCCGTTGCATAAAAACCGGTCGAAATCTTGGTGAGATCGTAATCAATTTCGCTCAGGCAGTCTGGACAGCCTCGGATAACCAACCGGTCTTCACTGCGGAGCTGGACGTCCTGCTGCATCAGCAGATCAAAGTCGAGAATCCATGAATTTTCCGGGTCGAAACTCGAAATCAACTCCGTGTCGATCTCCATAAATTCGATGTCTGCCCAATCAACCACACGATCAGTGGGATCCTCTCCAATGTGGACGGTCTTAATTGGCGCGTAGTGTTGGTCGCCATTTCCATCCGATATGAACAACCGAATTTGCTCCTTTTGGCGATTCCGTAAGCAGTGCTTTGCCGTGACTCCAAAAACTTCTCCGTGATACTTGCAAAAGAAAAATGTCCCGCCACGCGAATATTCAAAGTTCTCGGGTCCGTCCTCAAAGAGAAGCGACCTCGCGCATTTCAGAACGTCCCCAAATCGAGTCATAGACTGAAGCATGGTTCCGTGTTTTGCGTGACATTGCGATACTTTTATTTTGTTGGACGCTGCAAGTCTCCCGATCGTGGCTTTTCCTTATCCGGATAGAGGCTTCGATCCCCCCCGTTCATCATGCTTTTTTCTGCGGGCCGAAGAACATGGGTTATCACTGCAAATGAACATCCCACGTTCACCAACTTGTCCGCAGTTTAACCGATAGAATACCCGTGCCGGAGTTGGCGGCGCGCACACCAGAAGGAGGCCACCATGGCTATCAATTACGCACGTCAGATTAATCGTCGCATCACCCCGCAGTCGCAGCCGATCCCGGGCGCGAACCAGGTTCGCAATACCGGTGGCGGCTACTCTTGGGAAGTGGATGACTGGACGCGGCTCGACCGTTTCCTCATCCTCGGCGCCGAAGGAGGCACGTATTACATCGTGGAACAGGATCTCGTGAAGCAGAACCATGACGCGATTGTCCGTTGCATCAAAGCGGATGGTGTTCGCGCTGTCAATCGCATCGTTGAGATCAGCGATGCTGGCCGCGCGCCGAAGAACGATCCGGCCATCTTCGCCCTGGCGCTCGCCGTCACGCACGGTGACGCACAGGCGAAGGCGCACGCGTTTGCGAACTTGAACAAGGTCTGCCGCATTGGCACGCACCTGTTCCACTTCGCCGAATACGTGAATGCCATGCGCGGATGGGGCCGTGGTCTGCGCAACGCCGTGGGCGACTGGTATGTTTACCGCGGTGCCGATGATCTCGCGCACCAGGCGGCGAAGTATCGGCAGCGCGATGGTTGGTCGCATGGCGACCTGCTCCGCCTCGCTCACCCAAAGGCTCCGTCGCCCCAGCACGAATCGGTCTTCCGCTGGTTGTTGGCTGGCGCGGACTCGCTGGGTGAACGCGAAGTGAAGCGCAAGGTTCGCGGTGAAGACCGTGTCGTCAAATATGGCGCGGTCGGCGCCCTGCCGAAGCTTATCGAAGCCTTCGAGCAGGCCAAGCGCGCTTCCAGCGCGGGCGAAATCGTGAAGCTCATCAACGAGTTCGACCTGCCGCGCGAAGCCGTCCCAACGCAGTGGCTTAATGAAGTCGTTGTGTGGGAAGCCTTGCTCGAACGCATGCCCATGACGGCCATGATCCGCAACCTCGGCAAGATGACGAACCTCGGTCTGCTGGCTCCATTCAGCGATGCCAAGCGTTTGATCGTCCGCAAACTGCGCGACGAGGCGGCGCTCAAACGTGCGCGCATCCACCCGCTGGCGGTCCTTGTGGCGCAGAAGATCTACGCCCAAGGCCACGGCGACAAAGGTACGCTCAAATGGTCGCCGGTGTCGGCCGTGGTGGACGCTCTGGACGAAGCGTTTTACGCGACGTTCCAGAACGTGGAAGCGTGCAACAAGCCGGTGTTGCTCGCGCTCGACGTCAGCGGCTCGATGGCGGCTTCGATGATTGCAGGCTCGTGCATCTCGGCCCGCGAAGGTAGCGCCGCGATGGCACTGATCACGGCTGCGACCGAACCGGGATGCGAGATCATCGCGTTCTCGGCTCCGGCCCAGGGTCGTTACGGCGGTATGCATGGCGGTGGCGAACCGGGCGTCACCCGCGTGAACCTCTCGCCTCGCATGAGACTGGCCGACGTCATCAAGCGCATCGAAGCCATCCCGATGGGTGGCACAGACTGCGCCTTGCCGATGGTGTGGGCTGCCCGCAACAAGCTGAACGTGTCGGCGTTTATCACCTACACGGACAGCGAGACGTGGGCGGGCAACATCCATCCTGCCCGGGCCCTGCGCCAGTATCGCGACGAGTTCGTCGGCGACGCGAAGGCGGTCGTTGTAGGAATGACCTCCAACGGCTTCACCCTCGCCGACCCGAACGACCGCGGGATGCTGGACGTGGTCGGCTTCGACACGACGGTGCCGGCGGTCATCGCGGACTTTGTTCGCGAATAGCGAACGGTTCAAGGACGCCAGGAACAACGCTGGCGGAGGCGAGAGTCTCCGCCCGCACTTTTTCAATTAAACATTTACAATTATGAAAGGACGTATGAAATCCAAACGCAAACGCACAAAACGCACCAGATCGGTCAAGCGCCCATCCAAGCTCGTGCTCAAGTTGAGGTCGTGGGGAAATTACATCGACGAGGCATTTCAACTCGAAACGATTTTAGCCAAGAAACCGGCGCGGCTTCAGATTGAATTCGTCGGCCCAGGGGAAATTCCGGCGGATTCGGCGCTCTTGATGCGGTCGATGATCCTCAAACGGTCCGAGCGGACGCGTATTGTCACCCATGCTCGATCCAGCCTGCAAGGCGCGACCGTGCTCATCTGGCTGCTCGGCGATACGCGGCTCATCAGGAAGGACGCGAGACTGAGTTTTCGGCCCGCCGGCCCATTTGTGACCGACGATGCTGTGACTGTATGGAAGGATCGAAGCTTCTTCGACGATGACGATATGGAAAAAGACGATTATGTCCGGGTCCTCCAAGCAATAAACGAGTTCCTTCCGGTGAAGGAGTTGGCTGGTCGCCCAGTCGAAATGTCCGTCCTGAAGGAATTCGGACTGGTTGACAACGCAAAGGTTGATGACCTCTTGGCCATCGCATTTGGGAGGGAGAAGGAGCGAAGTCAAAAACTGCAACCTACTGTTAAGAAGGAACTGGCCAAAGAGGCGAGCCGGTGACTGCGACGGAAGCGGCGGCATTGATGGCTGACTTCGTCAACATGCGCGGGCGGAGGCGAAAACTTCCGCCCGCTCCGTTTCATAGGGTTTGGCCCAATAGAATGAACTTGGAAAAAAGCACCCGAGACACAATAACAATCTTCAGAATTTATTTTATGCGTTTGCACATACTGGCCGACTTGCACATGGAATTTGGATGGGTCGACATCCCCTCCGTGCCTGCCGACGTTATCGTTTTAGCCGGCGACATTCACATTGGTCGCGAGGGATGCAAGTGGGCACGGGAACGTTTTCCCGGAAAGCCGGTTATCTATGTTTTGGGTAACCATGAATTTTATCGGCATTCATTGCCGGAATTGACTGAAACTCTCAGGCGTGAAACCGAGGGCGGCAATATCCATTTGCTGGAAAACGCCGCGGTGGAGATCGACGGCTGGAGATTTTTGGGATGTTCACTGTGGACGAGCTTCATGGTCGGTCCCGACCCGGAAGCTGCTATGCGGACAGCTGAAGAGATGATGAGCGACTACAGCATCATCCAAAACAGCACCGAGAAGCGGGTTCTACGAGCTCGTGACACGGTTAAGCTGCACAAAGAATCTGTCGCGTGGCTAAAAGAAGAATTGTCCAAAGGTGATCCGACTCGCACCATAATCATCACTCATCACGCCCCGAGTCATGGTTCCGAAGCCCCCTATCACAAAAACAGTCCACTCAACGCCGCATTCTCGTCGGACTTGGATTCGCTGATCGAACAAAGCGGCGTGCCGTGTTGGATTCACGGCCATACTCACTACAACGTCGATTATAAAATTGGTTCAACGCGTATTTTGAGCAACCAGCGCGGTTATCCCGACGAGCCTTGCAAGGGATTTGATCCAAAAATGGTTGTTGCACTCTGAAACAGGTAATCTCTTATGACACCAACACAAAATGAAAAGGCGCGGCTATTTCAGGAGCTCCATCGTCGACCGGGAGTATTGCTGGTCCCGAATCCCTGGGATGCAGGTTCGGCACGCATCCTATCAGGTTTAGGCTTCGAGGCATTTACGACGTCGAGCGCGGCTGCTGCGGGCGTTCTGGGTCGTTGCGATGGCAAGTTGAGCCGCGACGAAACGCTCGCACATGCGCGAACTATCGTTGAGGCCACCAATTTTCCGGTGGCGGCAGACTTGGAACACGGCTTCGGCGACAGTCCAGCGTCCGCCACCGAGACAATTTGCATGGCGGCGAGCGTTGGATTGGTGGGTGGTTCAATCGAAGACGCTCGCGTTGAGCGCGAGAAACCGATCTATGATTTGTCCCTCGCAGTGGAGCGCATCGAAGCCGCTGTAGAAGCCGCCCGCGGCTTGGCGTTCCCCTTCACGCTCGTAGCAAGGGCGGAGAACTTTGTCCGCGGCAATCCGAATCTGGGTGACACGATCAAGCGGCTGACAGCCTACGAAAAAGCTGGGGCCGACGTGTTGTTTGCGCCTGGGTTGCCGGACCTGGCATCGGTCCGAGCCTTGTGCGCTGCCGTATCGAAGCCTGTGAACTTTGCGGTCGGCGGCAGAGGCAGATCATTCAGCGTGGCGGAGTTGGCGGATGCTGGTGTGAAACGCATCAGCTTTGCCGCTTCATTTTATCGTGCGGCGATGACCGGCTTGATCGACGCGGCGAAAGAAGCGCGAGAGAAAGGATCGTTTACGTTTGGTGATCATACGGTCGTCACGCCAGAGTTGAATCAATTCTACATTAAGTAAGATTCCGTCCCGTTGGCCGAGCAGCCGAGGCAGCGGTCGGCAAAACCGTTCAGCCGGGTGCAACTCCCGGACGGGACTCCATTTCAAAAGGCGCGTAAGGCCTTGAGCGCCTTCATCAACTCAGGCAACACAATGCCAGCCGCACGGGCCAGAGCGAAGTGCGCCTGCGCTGTGAATGGTGTGGGCTGCGGATTGATCTCCACCACGGTCGCACCGCTTTGCAATGCTTCCAATGGCAGAGCGGCGGCGGGATAAACAACCGTGGATGTGCCAATGGAGAAGAATACGTCGCAATGCGTGCTCCCGGTCATGGCTTGTCGCATCTCCGGTTCAGGCATCGGCTCCTCAAACCACGTCGGGGCGCAACAAGCCGCCACAGGCCGGACATTTTGGAGGAGCATCGCCAGTGTCGTTCCAACTCGATATAATTGTGCCTTCCTCGGAGCATTTCGTGCGCGTGATGTTGCCGTGCAATTCGATGACGTTCCGGCTCCCAGCGCGTTGATGCAGTCCATCCACGTTTTGTGTGATGAGATGGAACCGCAGAAAGAGATTCTGCATTTCCACCAAAGCGAGATGGGCTGGGTTTGGTTTAGCGCCGGCGACGAGCTTCCTCCGCCAGTCATACCACTCCCAAACAAGACGGGGATTGCGTCGGAAGGCGCGCGGAGTGGCCAGTTCCTCCGGACTGAATTTCGCCCACAGGCCGGTCTGGGCATCGCGAAACGTGGGGACGCCACTTTCCGCGGATACGCCAGCACCCGTCAGCACGGTCACGCTTTTGGCGGCGGCGAAGCGTTGCAGCAATTCAGCCGGAATCATCATGTATGGATTGTTGCGCCTTTTGAAACATCCAACAACGACGATTAATTCCATTTCGCCGGGCATAGGTGTTGAGAGAAACACGCCGGTCTTCCAAGCCGGAATACAGGGCGCGATACCCTGATGCCCGACCATTTCCCAAGTGAATCTGGCCTGCCAGCAGAAACCCCGCACGGTCGAAGTAATGGCCGGACGCCAGATACAGTGCGCTTGGGGATACTTTCGCGATGCGAACACCGGTGCCGGCCAGGGTTTCACAGACCTGGCTGCGGCGGTTCAACTCCGCCTTCGTGTCGCGTCCGGGTTGCAAACTTTTACAGTGAAGTCCCGGCACTTAACCGGCGAGAACGCGGAGCAATTCCGCGGCAACCCACCAATTTCAACGCTCCCGTAGCTCAATCACCAGAGCGCGACGCTTCGAACGTCAGAGATGAGGGTGACCCCGAAAGCTTTCGGGGTTCCGGGAGTGCCAATTCAGGCCGCGTTAGCCCAACTACCAGAGGCGCCCCGCTCAGGACGGGGAGGTCGGGGGTGGAAATCCCTCACGCGGCACCAATCTGCTCCCGTAGCCCAACGCAGAGGCGACGGGCTTAAACCCCGTGCAGTGTCAGTGCAAATCTGACCGGGAGCACCATCCTGTCGCCCGTGTAGCCCAAGGCAGAGGCACGAAGCCCAAACCTTCGACAGTGCAGGTGCAAGTCCTGCCACGGGCACCATTTTGGAATGTCAACCGGACGAGCGGACCGGGCCTGTTTGCTAAACAGTGCGCCCCTGGAAACGGGAGTGTGGTGCGAGTCCACGGCATTCCGCCATTTTCGTGCGTGTAGCTCAAAGTGAGCCGGCGGCTTTATAAACCGCGTCGCACTAGATCAGTGCCTGGTTCCGGAGCGTTACCGGACGCGCGCACCATTTTCCGACACTGCAGTCGAGCCAGGCCTCAGATGGGTTTCATAAGCCCGTCGTGTCCGGGGCAGCACCGGAGACTGCAACCATATCGTTGCCTAACTTAAAGACTGGATCACGGTCATCCGATGACTGGGACACAAAATGCCGAAGTGGCCGATCATTTGGTGCGGATTGACTCGGATGGGACGCGCACCCTCGGTCGCTTCGTCCAGCAGCGTCACCTTATAATCGAAGCTTGCGTCGGAGGAGTTGTTCGGCAGCCAAGCGCTTCGCTGGGTCCATTTTGCGCAAGTTGTAGAGTTTCCACTGGAGTCCTGGCAACCGTTCAAGACCAGGAATTCCGAGCAGATCCCATCTTGGCGCAAGCAGTTTCATGGACAGCAAGAATTCCCGTTCGGCGTTCGTCAAATCGCGATTGATCTTTTCGATCAATCGCTCCCGCGCAATTTCCAGTGCCGCAAGCGGCACCGGGTCGAGTGTCATCCCCTCAAATTGATCGGCGAAGATTTGCTGCATGTTTTGCCGATTTGGATTGAGCAACTCGCTCATTGGACGGTCGTGACTGGCCAGAAAAATAACGAACGCGCGGCGAATCTCGTCGGTGATTCCTTCCGCTTGAAACAAGCCATGCACGTCAAATAGATCACGCGGATGCTGTCGGTCCAAGGCAGCGCAAAGCTTGCCACCATAGAGCTCCGCCAATGACAACGTCCGAATTGCGGCAGATCGCCCGAATACCTCCACGGCCCTCGAGACCAAAGTGAGCTCTGTTGTTGGATGCACGACTCCGCGCAAGACGGTGTTGGGTTCAATTTTCACCTCACCGACATTCGGCACGCGCACTGTCAGCTTGACGACAATGTTCTGGCCGGCGAGTTTTCGTTCCGTCACTTGCGCCGTCGGCATTGAGCGACGAATTTTGTCGGCCATGCGCTGAAGAGCTGCATTAATCCCACGCAGGGTGGTCGCACGGTCCTCCACGGGCACATAAACCAAGTCAATGTCGACCGACAGGCGGGGAAAGTTGCGCACGAAAAAATTGATCGCTGTCCCGCCCTTGAGCGCGAAGCAAGTCTCTGCGTTCACGACTGGGATGAGCTGAACTACCAGATCCGCCTGCTTAAAAAACGGGCTGGTTTTCATGGCGCATCGCTCGGAGGTTCAGCCGCGATGGGAACGGTGATGAGGTATTTTGGGTCAAGTCGACCGCCTGCAATCAGCACTCGTTTGCCGCTGCCGAGTGATACCTTGGACAAATCCAGTGATTTGAACCACGCGTGATTGTGCTTTTCCGCCAGGTGGAGAAACAGACGCTTCACCTTTACGGAAGTGCATTGCTCCAGGAGCGACTGAACCATTTCGGCGCGCAACGTTCCGAGTCCCTCGAAAACGAGATTCGCGTGCTCATATTCGGTGGCAGACAGCTTAAGCGCCTGGAGGAATTCAAGCATCGCGCGCTCAGGGACCGAGATTTTTACGATGAGATCACCATCACGGTGTTCGCCGATGCCAAGATCGTCCGGCAGGAAATTGGTGCTCACATGGCGAACGCGCTTCGACCAAGGCAATCCCTCGAACCAAGCAGGCAACCGTTCCCGGGAACGGGCAAAAAGGAAAAGTGGATGTGTCTCGCCCAAGGGCAGGAAATGGGCGAGGCCCGAAAGCTCCAGTGCGGTTCGCCCACCGGGGTGAAGGAATTTGGATTTTTCCTGGAGGCCGAATACCGCTCCCAACCAAGTGGGAGTTCCGGGTTGAACGGTAAAAGCTCCATCACCAATGCGGTGCAACCACCCGGAACTGGCATAATAAACTGCAAGCTTGCTGGATATGCCGTGCCTCTTCAGCCAACCGGAAGTGAGAACGGCATTGGCTGGGGCGGTAAAAAGGCGTTGGTTTATTCTTTTGCTTGATGGACTAGCATTACTGGTCATAAACACAATGAATTAAACCACATGGTTTGGTTTTTGTCAAACAAGACCATCAAGATTGGTTTAATCACAAATAAAATAAACCAAGTGCCTTCTGACGTCAATTCTGTATTTCGCCTCCACGCAGCAGCCTGCAGATTTCTTTTGTAAAGAAATCGATTTGAGGCAGCACCAAATGGAGGCTCCATTTTCGCTCGCGTAGTCCAACAGCAGAGACACGACGTCGAGAGCGTCGCCAGTGCAGGTGCGATTCCTGCCGCGAGCACCATTTCGGCCTGCAAGCTTTAAAGTGAAGCCGCGGTCTTTTAAGCCGTGGAACCCGGAGCGTTACCGGGGCGGGCCACCATTTTGCCGGGTCGTCTAATTAGTAGGACACCGCCCTTTGAAGGCGGCCGTGATGGTGCGAACCCGTCCCCGGCAGCCAGTTTTCGCTCGGTGGTGAAATAGGATCACGTCCGGCCTACACCCGGAAATCGGAGGGGCAGAACCTCCCCGGGTGACATTGCCTCGTGGCGTAATCAGGAGCGCGCCGGTCTCTGACACCGGAGGACCCGGAGCAAAACCGGGCGAGGCAGCCAATTTGGTTTGCAAACCGAAACAACAAAGAACAAACACCTCATCGCGGGAACCGGGGGGTCGTGTGCAAAATTTTATGGCTGACATACTGAACAAGTCGATGGTGCTGGTGCTTAACCGCAACTGGCAGGCCGTCAACGTCCGCACGCCGCAGGAGGCCTTCTGCATGATGGCGACCAACGTGGCAACCGGCTTGGAAATTGAAGGCGAGAACCACATCCGTCCCGTGAACTGGGACGAGTGGATCACGCTCCCCATTCGTCCGCGGGACAACGCGGTGCAGACCGTCCGCAGCCCGATCCGCGTGCCCACGGTGATCGTGGCGGTGAATTACGCCAAGGTGCCCAAGAAGCGTCCGAAGCTGTGCGCCCGTGCCATCCGCGAGCGCGACGGCAACCGCTGCCAATACACCGGCCGTGTGCTGCGCCCCGACGAAGGAAGCATGGATCACGTCCTGCCCCGCTCGCGCGGTGGCAAGAATGCTTGGGAAAACCTGGTTTGGGCCGGCAAAGACGTGAACGCCCGCAAAGGCAACCGCCTGCCTCACGAGGCCGGCCTGAAGCTGCTGAGTATGCCGCGCGCACCGAAGGAATTGCCAGCCTCGGCTACAATCCGCAACGCCCACGATATTCCAGAATGGAAGCTGTTCGTGCGGGAATGAAGCAAAAGGGGCGCGGGCTTGAAAGCTCGCTCTCATGGCAAGGCTGCTTTAGCATCACCTTATAGGACAATCTTTTGTATGAGCACAACTGATCAAATGACGCCAGATGGGACTAGCCGCATCCAATCGGCTTTGGAGAAACTGGAAGCAATGGCGAACAAGCAGCATGATATGTGGCTGCGGATGCTACATGCCTACGAGTCGAAATTTTATCCAGTGGACCTTCTCGCAACGGGTGCTCTGAAGCGTTCTGCCGGATTGTGCGGCGGTTTCCAAAACATGATTGAACAAAGGAACTTCACCTGTGCAGCGTCGATCCTGAGGCTTCAGTTAGATAATGCCTTGCGTTTTTATGCGGCATTTTTAGTGGCCGATCCGCAGGCTTTCGCGTCAGCAGTGACGGATGGTACCCCCGTTAGAAAAATGAAGGACAAATCAGGGGCGGTGATGACAGATGCCTATTTAGTGGCTCAATTATCAAAGCGGTATCAATGGGTTGCGAAAGTATATGAGACTACTTGTGGGTATATTCACCTCTCAGAGAGGCATATTCTCCAAGCGGTTGAATCAACAACAGACGAGGATCTCAGCGTTGGATTCATCATGTCCGCTACCGACAAACATCTGCCCGAGGAAACGTTTGTTGAAGCAATAGAGGCGTTCTGCGCTGCAACAGAGATTTTTCATGATTACATGGAGGGGTGGATTTACTCCAAGGCTAATCCCGACATCATGGCCAAGATTCGCGACGCGAAGCAAAAAGCGAGAAATGCAAAATGATCAAGGCCCGAGCCAAAGCCTTTTCCGTTTAACGAATTATTAGACTGATGAACACCAAAGATTTTCTCAGGCTTGGCGTCCCGCTAGGCGAAGCCACGCGGCGGGCGACGGATTTTGTGGCCAAATTCATTCTTGGCGGTGGCGACAAGTCGCGGTTGCACGAGGAGGTTGCCAGCATTGTCGCCAATCCGCCGGCTTTCGTGGATGACCCCTTGCGGGGTGAATTTGCGAAGGCTCTTCTCAAAGCGCCGCCTCCGCCGCGCGCCGAACCTGTCAAATACCGCCAGTGGGGCGAAGGTCTGGAACACGACGCGGTAATGCAAATGGAGAGGGCCTGTTTGCTGCCGGTTTCCGTAGTGGGAGCCTTGATGCCGGACGCTCATGTTGGTTATGGACTGCCCATCGGCGGCGTGCTCGCCACGGACAACTCGGTCATTCCTTACGCCGTCGGCGTGGACATTGCCTGCCGCATGAAAATGACGGTGCTGGACATTCCCGTGCGCGATCTGGAACTGAAGCAGGACCGCCTGACTCGCGCTATCGAAGCGGAGACCCGCTTTGGCGTCGGTGCGATGTTCCGGGATCGCCGCGTTCACGAGGTGATGGATGCGGATTGGTCGATCAGCCCGGTGACGAAGCAGAACAAGGACCGCGCCTGGTCGCAACTCGGCACGAGCGGGAGCGGCAATCATTTCGTCGAGTTTGGCCTGTTCACGGCGCACTCAAAAATCAACGATCTTGAGCCGGGAGCTTACGTCGCGTTGCTTTCGCACAGCGGCAGCCGCGGCACTGGCGCGGCGGTTTGCGATTACTACAGCAAAATCGCCTTCGCTCAATTTCCGGATTTACCCAGCGAATTGAAACGCCTGGCCTGGCTGACGCTCGATTCCCAGGAGGGCCGGGAATACTGGAACGCGATGGAATTGATGGGCCGCTACGCCGCCGCCAACCATGCCTGCATCCACCAAAACATCGCGGAAAACCTCGGCGTGCAGGTGCTGCTCGATTTGGAAAACCACCACAATTTCGCGTGGAAAGAAAAGCACGTCATCGACGGCGTGGAACGCGAGGTCATCGTGCATCGCAAAGGCGCCACGCCGGCGGGGGCGGGGGTGCTGGGCATCATTCCAGGTTCCATGGCGTCGCCGGGATACGTGGTGAGCGGCAAGGGAAATCCCGATTCGCTCAACTCGGCCTCGCACGGCGCGGGCCGCGCCATGAGCCGCAAAGCCGCCAACGAGAGGTTCAATTGGAAGGATGTCAACCGTCTCCTGCACGAACGCGGCGTAACCCTCATCAGCGCCGGCCTGGACGAAGTCCCGATGGCCTACAAAAATATCCGTGAAGTGATGGCCGCGCAAAAGGACCTCGTGGCTACCCTTGGCCAATTCGACCCGAAACTGGTGAAGATGGCCCCCAGCGGCGAACGTCCGGAAGATTGACCGTGATGTCGCCCGCAATACCTTCGGTTTCGGAGGAACTTGCGCAGCAGGGATTCGCAATTATGTCGGCAGTTTTGCCTCCCGGTGATAGCGCACTTACCCAAACATCACCAAGACGTGCCGCGTAACCAGCGATACGGGTTCCGGCAAAACCCGCTCCGGTATCAACCAACTGCTGTTTCAAGTTTTCCAAAACGAACCGCGCGGGGGAGGTTTCTGCATTGACGACAAGGGAATTTATTGGGAAACGCTGGTGGCAATGGCCACGCACTTTAATCGCGAACGGGATTTGGTTTTATTGCAGGTCAGACTAGACAACGCACGTTCGGACTGGAAACCACCCGCCAGCATGGTGCAGTTGAAGCCTCAGACGCCCTGCGGGCAATTGAAAAGTATTCCGGCATCGTACCGGCGGAATTGACGGAAATCCGCCGCCAGAATCCTGCTTTGGGCAAGACTGCAGGGGAAAGGTCGTTGATCAAGGAGTATCGAGTGGCGGTGGCGGAAGCTCAGACGGGAGACCTGGCCGCATCTTTTGACCGCCTCGACCGCTTGGGCGTCGTCATCCAATGTAATGACCAAATTCCGCGATTGGTGGAGCATTACTTGGCATTGGCGGCGCAAAAGCGGTCCTGAGTTGTCGTGTCGCAGACTTGGGACGAAATTCAACGGCTCAATGAGAACATTCGGCGGGGACTGCAAACGGACGGATTGATTGGCAAGGAGGATACTGTCGTCACGGCCTGCGTGCGCCGCGATCTGACCCCAGCGCAGAAGCGCGACAAACGGTTTTATGACGATGATTCGATTCTCGTTTTTCAGCGGAAAACCGGCGGCATTGGCCGGGGTGAAACAGGCAGACTGTGGGACATTATGCCGAGCAGTTGATTATGCCGAGTGGACGCCGTTTTCCAACATTCCCCAGCGGCAAACTCTGCGGTCACACTGAATTGACTCGGCATAATTGCAGGCGTCTCAAGAAGGCCAAGAGGCGGTCATCCAGTTGATAAAGTGCGGCCTTTTCGCTCACGGGAGCGGGCTTGACGAGGGAAATGTTCATCAATCATGGTTTTCTCTTTCCGGGGGAACTGGTCGCCACAGGAAAAAATATGATCACTATTATGCCGAGTACGCAAACGGTGAATTGCCGATGTTGCCAATGAAATATGCAGAGACAGACGTGCCACTCGGCATAAGGGATATTGAACTAAACCGCTTCGCGGTAGTTAAAGGCGGCAGGAGCGTTCGTTAGCGATGGGCGATATTGGAGTCCTTATGACTCCATTACGTCAAAAACTCATCGACGAGATCCAGCTCCGTGGATTC
>Ga0224558_1000332_pt1 | contig 55196 bp, 55 predicted proteins | sample 714S32024metaG_FD_180682 | JGI IMG/M metagenome (GOLD analysis project Ga0224558, IMG submission 180682) | Peat soil microbial communities from Stordalen Mire, Sweden - 717 S3 20-24 | ecosystem: Environmental > Terrestrial > Soil > Wetlands > Peat | place: Sweden: Norrbotten County, Stordalen... | reverse complement strand
TGAGGCTATCTCCTGTTTCTTCAGCCTGATCTGCTCCTCGATCGCTCTTTTGCCAATGTAGGGAGACTGCCACCGGTCCGGGTTGAGCTGCCTGGCCACGAAGCCCTGGTACAACATGCAACTGTCGGTAATCGACCGGTCATGATTTCGCAAATCTTCGACACGATCACACTTGATCAGGCGCCCCATGGTGAAATCGACAAACAGCCTGGCGTAGTGATTGACGGTCTCAATCTCTTCCGCCAGGCTGCCGCTCTGCCTCGAGGGCGCCTGAGCGGCCAGTTTACCGGTATCCACCACGCCCCAGTCATAAAAGCCCCGGTCAAACTTCAGCCGGTCGTAAATCTTCAGGGCGTCAATGAAATATTCCGGGTCCACGATGAGGTAGAACTTCTGGGTATGCAGGTACGCTTCCACCGCTTTGCCCCAGCGAACATCCCGGATTTCAAGCAAATCAGCCAGAATGTGGACATCGACCTGCCGGCCGTACTTTTTGGCCAGTGATGCGGCAATCTCGTTTCTCAACTCCAGCAGTTTCCGGTCGTAGGGCTTGTTGCCTTTCTCCAATTCCTCTACCTGCTGTCGCTTTTCTGTTAACCTATTTTCGGTGCCATGCAGCGAATGGCTGAACGTATTACGAAGCCCAAGCGCAGTCTCCCGCAACTGCTCGATATCTTGCCGCAATTCCGAAAAGCCTGCCGCTCCAAGACCAGCCAGACGTCCGGCATCTGCATCCTTCAGGACCTGGGCGTATTGTGCCGCCCGGATGCCGCACTCGCAGAGCCGATCCCAGTCAGTCATTGTATCAGAGGACATCAGGCTGGCGGGGTCCGCCTCACCAGGATCCTGGAGGGCACTCAAGTGGCGTGTGCATTCCCTCCAGACCAGACCGTATCTCCGCATGTTGTTGGTGATCTGTTTCAGATCTTCCTTGATCTTACCGATTTTCTCTGTTAGTTGGTTTTTCTCTCGGTCTAGTTCATCCATTTTGCGGTAGATATCTGATGTGATCTTGTCTCTGGTCAGCCGCTCTTTCTCTTCTCGCAATTTGCCCATCTCCAGCCCGCACTTTACCAGGTCGGCAGAACGCAGGGCGATCTCCTCGTTGTTCTTCCTGAGACTCTCCTGCAGCCCGGCTAATGCTTCCAGGGCGATCTGGCGCTGTGCCCGCTCGACGATATAGGTCTGGATATCCAGGCGCAGCTTCTCATCCGCCCATTCGGCGTACTGACGGGCAATCTCTTCCAAATTGGCGATGCGGGATGACATTTCGTCGGCCTGATATTCGAGCTGCTTGTAATAGCGGATATTATCCTGCATGAGCGTGATGTCAACGCTTTTGTCAATATCGCACACCGAATCGGTGATAAAGCTCTCGATATTGTTGATGGGAGCGAAGGGCACGGCTTTTTTGATCAGCCTGAAAAATCGATCATTCAATCCACCAAATTTTCCTTTGATGGCCTCCCGGTAGCTGGTATTAGTATCTGGAAATTCGTACTGCCCTTTTTTATAGTTCTTGGCGAAATAGTTTTTCAAAGCCGTATAGTTCATGGGTATGTTGTCTGCCACAAAACCGTTCTCCGGCAAGGCAGCTTCGAGCCAGAAGAACCGGTGTTCATCTGCATCGTCCTTATAGCAGTCAAAAACGACGCCCAGGGTGAAATCACTGTGCTTCAAGGTATCATGAAACTCGCAGGCAATGTAGCTGGTAAACTGTTTGCCCTGGCGTTTGGCATTTTCCTCGCCATTATTACTCTCGTTGCCATAATCTCCGCGCAGATATCCTTTCAAAGTCCTGGCAGACTTGTTACTGGCCGCCTTGTTGAAAAAGTGGCCGCTGGTATCGCCGAGCAGTACCAGTTGCAGGGCGTCAATGATGGTGGACTTACCGGCGGCGGTGCGCCCTGTCAAGAAACTGATCCTTTCAAAATCAATCGTTTCATCCTCAAAGTAATGCCATTTGATAAGCCGCATCCTTTTAAGGAGCTTCATTGGTCGTCTTCATCCTCCCCGGCGGCATCTTCGTTGTCAACGCCATCTTCGTCTGCAGCAATTACATCCTGCAGCCTGCTGATACTGTCATTGCTGACGACGAGTAAAATGGACGGGAGGATCAGCATCTTGGTATCAGGTTCGGGCCACTGTCCATCCATTTTTTCGATAATATGATGATAGGCCAACTGGCGCAGGCTCATCGTCAGCTCTTTGATTGGCGGTCTCTTGGGGATCAGCCCCAAGGTGATCATCTTCTGGACAATCTGGCCGGTGGTCGTCAAGATCTCGCGGCGCAGGGTAACTTTCTCCCGCTCCTCCTCGTAGATCAGCTTGAGTACAAAGAGGATCAGCGTCGTGCCGCGGCCGAGCCGGATCCGGTTCTGCTCGTAGGCGTTTTCCAGGGCGATCACCCCGTAGTCATTGTCCTTTAGCAGCGCCCACCCGGCGTACTGCAGGTAGTCCTGGAACAGATCAAAGTGCCTTTCCACAAAGCGGTAGTCGGGGTTGATCTTCATAGATAAACTTTTCTGGTCAAACGTATTCCTGATGACAAATGTATGGGACAGGATCAGGTTGACCAGTCTGGTGAACTCCTCTCTGTCGGAGCCTGAGAGAGCCTCATGCTGTTCTACCCACACGTTGGTCACCCTTTCTGATGAACAGCATTCTAGGAATTCTGTACCCGTTGTTCTCGATGTACTCCGTTGTAAATTCAATGTTGTAGAACACGTTCCTGCTCCCGCCTTTTATGGATGCCAGCAGCAGCATGATAAACGATTCGTCATCCGGCAGGAGTATCTCCTGGCTGGACAGTACATCGGTACCGGCCATGGCATCACGCATGAAACTCATCACCCGTTCATGGCTGTAGACCTTGGAGGCACGCTCCAGAAAGTCTTCCAGCGCAGCCTGCCCGGCGTCATCTTCTCCGGGCGCCATCTCCAGCGGTGTGCCCTCGCCGCCTCTTTCCCTGGCCGTCCGCGCATAGAGAGAGCGTTCATCGATGTAACCCTGCCGGTAAACCTTGCAGATCCCGCTCATCTTCTCCAGCAACGCCGACCGGCGCTGCCCCCGGCTGGCGGAGACCTGCTTCAGAATCTCGACGACCTTGCCCTTGATGCTCCGGTCGTTCTCAAGAAGATACTGCATTTTCTCGGCAGAAGCCCGGGTGTATGCGGTATTCTTACGGTCAATCTCGTCCAGCATCTCATCCAGGTGGTGCTCATAGATATCCATGACGTACCCGATTTTCAGGATGATATCTTCGGCAGCCTCTTCCTTCGTCCGGTACTTGTGCTGTATCACGGCCTGTTCACAGAGCTGCTCCTGGATATCGGGGCTGGTCAGCCATCTGCTCAGGATATCCAGAATGGGATCCCGGAAACGCGGCACGGAATCAAAAGTTTTTATCGGATGGTAGAACTGTTCAATCACCTGATTCCGGTAATCGTCGAAATGGCTCTTGAGCACTTCGATAGCCGTACTGATATCGGTGAGCTTCTGGTGAAAGCGCCGGATATTGCCATGCAGAGTTTTGAGTTCGTCCACCAACTGGACGGTCTTGTCGTAGGCGTTGGTCAGAGCGTTGACGTAGTTGTTTTGCTCCTGATCTGCTGTTTTCAGGTTGGAGTAGGTTGAATAGACATAGGAATTGTACTCCCGGGTGCTCTCGTCGGTGAGTGAATAGAGCAAATTGATAATTTTAACCGTATAGTCAGGCAGGGTGACGTTCTCCGTGAAGGAGTCCGGCTGGTACTCCGTCTCAATCCAGCCGGTATTTTTCAAATGCCTGAGAATGAAGTGGGCCGATGCGGACAGCCCCGCCCCCTCTTTACCTTCGTCGGCGGTGTCGTCGTCCTCCGAGAAATCTGCGCCCACCATCATCCCGCTCAAATTGAAAATCAGCATGGACACCAGATCTGACTTGCTGATGGTCATCTCTTGTTTGAAGGCCTTTCTGAGCACAAATAGCGCTTCAACATAGAGTGCCCGGTTCTTGGAGGTAAAGACGGAAAACATGTTCCATGGAAGCACTTCAAATAGGTTCATTGACCAACATGACAACGGTCTCCTACAAATATCCGGAAGATCGGCGCCTTCCTCCTTCAATGTTTAGTTTAGCGGCATAGACACCAGCGACCAATCCAGGCTTACGCTAATTTTTCGCCAATTGTTCCCTAAATACCTTCTAATAAGACATTTTTTATCATTTGCCCCGCCCATTATGCCGAAAAAAGCAGAAAGAATTGAGCTCCCAGACTAATTATCATAAATCAGAAATAACTATGTCATATTATATACTTTTTTCTTAAATCAGAAATAACTTTTGACATTCGATTTATCTTGGGTTACACTCTTATTGAAAAGAGGTGATCACGTGATCAATCGGAACGAATACCTGAATCAGTTGATAAAATGGCAGAAAAAGAAGACCATCAAAGTGGTGACTGGTGTCCGACGCTGCGGGAAATCCACTCTCATTGCGCTGTATATTAGCTATCTGAAGTCCAGCGGCGTAGCAGACGATCAGATCATTTCCGTTAATCTTGAGGATTTGGACTATGAATCACTGCTGGATTACCAAGCGCTGTATGCTTATGTGAAGAAACGGCTCTGCCATGGCCAGACAAGCTACGTCTTTATCGACGAGGTACAAAACTGCAAAGGTTTTGAAAAGGTAGTTGACAGTCTGTTTATCAAGCCGGATGTCGATGTATACATTACGGGTTCCAATGCATATATGCTGTCCGGTGAGCTTGCGACCATGCTATCAGGACGATATATTACAGTGGATATGCTGCCGCTGTCTTTCAAGGAATATTATGAGGCAATCGCAAGCTCAGGCAAGGGCGCAGAGGAGGCTTTTAATGATTATCTACGGTTTGGCTCCTTTCCGTATGTGGCTATGCTGGGGCAGGATGATACTGTTATAAAATCCTACATCGACGGAATTTACAATACGATTCTGATAAAGGATGTCGCTCGTCGCGAAGGTATTACTGATATACCGCTGCTGGAAAGCATCGTCAAAACACTGGCAAACAGTATCGGCAGCCCCATTTCCACTAAAAAAATCAGCGATACCATCAGTTCCAGCGGCAGAAAAATATCGGTGAACACGGTGGATCACTACTTGCAGGCATTGACAGACAGCTACATTTTTTACAAAGCAGACCGCTATGACATCAAAGGCAGACAACATCTGAAAACGCTGGGTAAATACTATCTGGTGGATACGGGAATCCGTAGTCTGTTGCTCTCCGGCTCTGCCACTGATGTGGGTCATCTGATCGAAAATGTGGTATATCTGGAACTTTTGCGGCGCGGTTTCAAGGTAAATATTGGGAAGCTCGCTGCAAAAGAAGTTGATTTTGTAGCTAGCAGCAGCGACGGAGTAACCTATTACCAGGTGGCCGCGTCCGTATTAAGCGAAGACACAATAAAACGGGAACTGGAACCGCTGCAAAAGATTTCTGACCATCACCCCAAGATTTTGCTGACCTTGGACGATATCGGCGCGGGAGCAAATTATGAAGGCATCCGGCAACTAAATCTGATTGAATGGCTGCTTGGTCAATAAGCATATAGAGCAGAAGAGTTCCAGGCGTGATCAAGCGCATGAGCGGTCTGCCCGGCGATCCAGTTCTGTTCAGGAGCGGCCGAGCTTGCTAGCTTTGGATAGTCACCAGTACTTGCCGTAAATACCCTACCCTGTTGATAATAAATTCCCCTCAGTGTCTGAAATGGACATACCCCAAGCAGCATTACTTCCAGATTGTCAGTGCGGACAGAAGACCGGTGACCGGTATTGGTTTCGGTTCATGAAGTGCCAATTGGACCATATATGAGGCGCCGGTCAGAGGGCGGCTTTTCTCAATTCGTCCTGTAAGGCCGGTAAATTGGCGTATCGATTTTTTAAAGCGCTGTAATTTGTGGTCCAACCTGCGCTGTCTCCGAGCCTTTCATGAAGTTCCTTCATGCGACGAAGCAACCGTGCTGCGTAAGCATAGCCCTTGCGTTGCTTTTCGGCGATCGCCGTTTCCGCCATTTCCTGGTACAATTTGATGGCCTCCCGGGGATATTTGGCTTCGGCTGCCTCGGCCACCTCACGCCTGTAGCTGCGCGCCGGGGCAACCTGGGGCAACAACTCCAGCGCCCGCGCCACATCGCCCTCGTCCAGGGCGATTTCCACCAGCAGGCCGGCATTCTTGTTCCTCCCTGCTATCTCCACGGCCTCTGAGCGTACATCGGGCCATGCCCCCAACTGCTCACCGAGCAGGCGCAGTTCCTGAAATGAACGCAGAGCGGGACAATGCTCAAAATCCCGGCGCTGCCATTCCAGAGCCACCTCCGGATGATCCTGCCGGTAATACTTCACCAGCCATTTCAGGTAGTAACCGGAATACGCCTTATCCGCCATCAGCTCAGTCAACAATTTGACCGCCAATTCACCGGACCCGGCAGCCACCAGGGCATTGGCCAGTTGCTCGATAGTCCCCGGCTGGTTTCGCAGTTGTTGCCTGGCCAGATTCACCGCCTCTTCCGGCTGCCCTTCCTCGATTTTGAGAAATATCTGCTGTTCTAGGCTAGGGTACCCCATTCCCGGATCAGCCGCTGTGCCTGTTCCAAGTGGCCGTGCTGCTCATCCCAGGCCGCCAGGATATTGACCAGGTGTTTTCGCTACCAGGAATCGCCTTTCGTTTTCTGGAGGCGTTCCCGGATGGACTCCGCCAGCGGCTCCCAGTCCTGCTCATCGGCGTGTTCGATGACGGTGTCCACGACATCGGCAATAAAATCAATACCACCCATATCGATATCGGCCAGTTCCGCCTCCAAAAGAGTGGACAACCAATCATGCTTCGTCTCGTGATCAATAACGCCGGATTCCAGGCACTCCTTCAATCCCTCTGCGCTGTCCTGGGCAATGCAGACAATCTCCCCTTCTTCGTCCATGTCCTGGAGTTCGTCGGGGTAGCTAGCCGTCATACCGTCCAGCACCGCGGCATAGGCCATCCCCGCCCCCAGCCAGTCCTCCTTTTTGGCCAGGGATTCTGCCTTCTGCAGAATATCGCGCAGATCGCTCTCCACATCAAAGGGATCACGCCGGCGCAAGGCCCTGTCCACCTCACGCTCCAAGGCAGCCACATCCGGCGGTTGCCCCTTGGACATACCCGCTGCCAGCCCCACCACGGAAGCCAGGGAAGGCTCCCTCAACAATAGATCGCCGATCACGGCAATAAGCTCCTCCTTGCTCTTCCGGGCAAGGGTGATGTTCAGCGATTGGATATTCTCGAAGGAATCCGGCTCATGCACGTACTGCAGCAGCAAGGCGACGATATGCTTACAAAATCCACCCCGCGGGCAGCGCTGAATCCTAGAGCTGATATGAACTGTTCTACAAATCCTCAATCCATGTCTTTGGCCTACCGGCCGGGCGAACCTTGGCGACTTCGATTTGACGATTTCACATACCATGTATTGACATACTCATACAATAGCAGTATCATGTAAGTACATATGAAAGGAGTTGATTCAATGGCTACAACGAGTGTCACTATCCGAATGGACGAAAGTCTTAAGAAACAGGCTGAAAAGCTCTTTGAGGAAATGGGGCTTAATATGACAACAGCATTTACCATCTTTACTAAAGCGGTAGTACGAGAGCAAAAAATCCCCTTTGAGATCACGGTTGACCCTTTTTACAGCGACAGCAATCAGGCTCACCTTAAAAAATCGATTGCTCGACTAAATGCCGGGAAGGGTAAAGTCCATGATCTGATCGAGGTCTAAGATGAAAATAATATGGGATGATAAAGCATGGGACGATTACCTATATTGGCAGGGGCAGGACAAAAAAACCTTAAAGCGTGTCAACCGGCTTGTGCAGGACATTTCACGCAATGGGCATGACGGAATAGGAAAGCCCAATGCCATCAGGGCGCAGGCGGCGGGGATGATCTACAAGCTACTCAACTTCTTGGGTAAGCAAACAGGGCTACAATTTATCTGTCTTAAGATGCAAGGCAGCCTCGGAGATCCCGGAGCTGCCTTCCGTTTATCCTCTGGGTATGTCTACCCGATGCGTCCATCAAGCAGGTGCTGGTAGCACTTACAGCCTGGTGTCTCCGGAATAGCTGCAATCAACTCGTTCAGGAGCGAGCGCAGCTTGTCATTGTTCCTGTTGAACACCTCGATCACCGCCTCGTGCGTTACGGCAGTGATGTCGGGGTTTCCTTCGAGACCGACATCGTAGTCGGTAATCAGGGAGATGTTGACGAAGCACATGCCCAACTCGCGGGCCAAGACGCACTCCGGGTACTGCGTCATATTGATGACTTCCCAGCCCTGGCTTGCGAACCACTTGCTCTCCGATCTCGTGGAAAAGCGCGGCCCCTGGATGACAACCACCGTGCCGGTCTCGTGCACCGTAATACCGAGCGCCCTGGCTTTCAGGACAGCCAGCTTGCTCATCTCCGGGCAGAAGGGGTCAGCGGTGGAAATATGGGTGGTGACAGGTCCGTCGTAGAAGGTATCCTTGCGTCCACTGGTACGGTCGACAAACTGATCGCAGATCACGAAATCGCCCGGCCTGACGTGAGGCTGCAGGCTTCCGGCGGCGCAAGGCCCGATGACCCTGATCGCTCCCAGCTCCTTCATCGCCCACAGGTTGGCCCGGTAGTTGATCATGTGCGGAGGTATCTGGTGCTTCCTGCCATGCCGCGGTATAAAGGCAACCCGTTTTCCACCGATGGTGGTAAGGGTGATCTTGTCGCTGGGGGCGCCATAAGGCGTATCCACCTCTATTTCCTCGGCTCCGTCCAGATGATAAAAGCCGGAGCCTCCGAAAACCCCGATCTCGGCCTGTTTCTCCATTGTTGCGCCTCCTAGTTTTTATAGTCTCATAATAGTTTTGATGCAACTATTCATGGCAGTCCACCACGTCGCCGCGGACATCACCATCAGGGGCTGGATACCTTTCGCCGGGTGCCGGGTGCTCTCCAGGCACGCTAAAAGGTGATCATCGAAAAGATATTGTAGCCCTGCAATTTCTCCCTGCCCTTCAGGTCACTCAGTTCGATGATGAAGGCAAGCTCGACGACCTTACCGCCTAACTGTTCCACCAGGTCTTTGATAGCCGCCCCCGACCCCCCGGTGGCCATCAGGTCGTCCACAATCAAGACCCTCTGTCCGGGTTCGATGGCATCCTTGTGCATCTCTATGGCTTCCTTGCTATACTCGGTTTCATATTCGATCCTGATCGTTTCAGCAGGCAGCTTCCCGGGCTTGCGCACGGGAATCAGGCCCACCTTCAGGGCTGCCGCCAGGGGAGCGGCGAAAAAGTAGCCGCGGGATTCGATGGCCACTATGGCGTCAATATCCCTATCGCGGTACCGGTCGACCAGGGCATCGATCACCTCGCTAAAGGCGGGGCCATCCTTGAGTAAAGTGGTGATATCCTTGAACAGGATGCCTTGTATGGGAAAATCGGGTATATCCCGAATCTTTCCCTTGAGATGGTCGTACGAATCCGTCAAAATAGACACCTCTTTCTGGCACAGAATAATTCCGGCGATATTCACCCTGTTTATTTCTTGACTTCCCGCCGCCTTCCTGCTTGATAAAAATAATTTTGACCGGGGCAACCCTTCCTGTCATTTTTGAAACATCCATCACCGCCAGGATGCCTGCCTAAATACCCTTTCTCATGGCAACAGCGCCGTTAGCTGTCCTGCCCGCCGCTCGACCTCATGTCTGACCATCTCCTCATCGACGGTGAGCAGCCTCCGTTTTTCCATCACCGGCCGGCCATCGATGATCACGGTGTCCACATCGCTTCCGCGGGCGGAATAGACCATGTGCGCCACCAGTTTATGCCTGGGGCAGAGGTGTGCCTGGTTCAGATCGATCAGGATCAGGTCGGCCTTGTACCCTGGCTTGAGCGCCCCGACCTCCTGATCAAGGCCAAGCGCCCTGGCGCCTTCCCGGGTCGCCATCATCAGTGTTTCGAAGGCAGGCAATGCAAGAGGATCCCGGTTGACCAGCTTGTGAAGCAGGGCGGCGGAGCGCATCTCCTCGAACATGTCGAGATTGTTGTTGCTGGCCGCCCCATCCGTTCCCAATCCCACCGTGATCCCGGCCCTGCGCATCGCCACCACGGGAGCGGCGCCGCTGGCCAGCTTCATATTGCTTTCTGGATTATGGGCAACCGCAGCCTTGCCTTCCGCCAGCAGGGCGATATCGTCCTCCGTCAGGTGGACGCAGTGGGCCGCCAGCACCGGGAACCGGAATGCCCCAAGGTCCTGCAGGTATTTTACCGGTGTTTTTCCGTATTTGTTTTTTATCTGCTCCACCTCACCGGCGGTCTCGGCAACGTGGATATGGATGCCCACCCGGTACTCCGCGGCAAGCTGCAGCACCCTCTCCATGTATGCCGGAGGGCAGGTGTAGGGGGCGTGTGGACCGAGCCAGACAGTTATCCGGCCTCCGGCGCCACCCTGCCACTGTTCGATCAGGCTGCGGCTTTCCTCTAGGCCGCGTTCTACCGAGGGGCCAACACCCTTCATGCCCCTGGCCAGCACCGCCCGGATACCGGTTTCGGCAACCGCCCTGGCCACCTCTTCCATAAAAATGTACTGGTCATTGAAGGTAGTGGTTCCGGACTTGACCATCTCGATGATCGCCAGCAGTGTTGCCCAGTAAACATCCTCTCCGGTGAACTTGTCCTCCACCGGCCAGATCTTTTTTTCCAGCCATTCCATCAAGGGAAGGTCATCGGCATAACCCCGCAGCAGGGTCATGGCGGCGTGGGTGTGGCAATTGATCATGCCGGGCAGGCAGAGGCGGTCGCTGCCTTCAATCACCCGTTCAGGCTTCCATCCGGCAGGCACCTGACCCGCGGCGCCGACCTGCAGCAGCCGGTCTCCATCAATGGCGATATCCCCCCGGTCAACCTGATCCCGGTTGTCCGTCAGTATGTAGCAGTCTTTAATCAGGATATTCATCATGCTAGGCGCAGAAGAATCCCGTCTACAGGCGGAGAAGGAATGCGCCGTTCCTCCTTTCACAAAGCAGAGCGCTTGCTATTCGAGCTATCTTAGACCCCAGGTGATTGCGTCCTCCACGCACTGTCGAAGTCCGGAGGATCATGTTCAGACAATGTTAACAAACACTGTCTATTGGCGCGTTCGGTTAAGTCCTTGTCGCTTTTCAGGTCCCTGACTGCCATGATGACAGATATTTAATTTGCTCCGGAGTCAATTCATCGATCTCGATCCCCATAGATTTCAGCTTGAGCCCGGCAATGGCCAAGTCTATTTCACGCGGCAATACATGAACCTTTGCTTCCAACTGAGCGGCGTTTTTAACCAGATACTCGGTTCCTAAGGCCTGATTCGCAAAACTCATATCCATGACCACCGCCGGATGACCTTCGGCTGCCGACAGATTCAACAGTCTTCCTTCAGCCAGAAGAAAGATGCGTCGTCCATCGTCTAAGACATATTCGACGACATAGTCACGGACGGTACGCCTTGACCGGGCCATGCTTTCCAGTGCGACGATATTGATCTCATCGTTAAAATGACCGGAGTTGGCTACTATCAGTCCATTCTTGGCCATAGTAAAATGCGCTTGGTCAACTACATTTAAGTCACCGGTTACTGTGATAATTATATCGGCAAAGGGCATGGCCTGCTCCAGTTTCATCACCCGGAAACCGTCCATTACGGCTTCAATGGCTTTGATCGGATCAACCTCGGTCACAATAACATTAGCACCCATTCCCTTTGCCCGCATGGCCAGACCTTTGCCGCACCAGCCATAGCCGCAAACGACGAAGTTTGTGCCGCAGATCAAAACATTGGTGGCCCGTAATAACCCGTCGATCGTGCTTTGCCCGGTCCCATAGCGATTGTCGAAAAAGTGCTTAGTTTCAGATTCATTGACTGCAATTATGGGAAACCTGAGGGCATTATCACGTTCCATGCTCTTTAACCGAATAACCCCGGTGGTTGTTTCCTCTGTTCCCCCAATTACATTTTGAAGAATAGTGTCAGCGTATTGCTGGTGAAGCAGTCCGACCAGATCGGCCCCATCATCCTGAGTGAGGTCCGGATGATGTTCAATCGCGGCCACCAGATGCTGATAATAGGTCTCCCGGTCTTCCCCTTTAATAGCAAAGACCGGGATTCCGTAATCGGTCACCAAGGTAGCCGCCACATCATCCTGAGTGGATAGTGGATTGGAAGCGCACAAGACGATGTCGGCCCCGCCTTCTTGAAGCGTTCGGACCAGATTGGCTGTCTCGGTAGTAACATGTAAGCAGCAAGATAACTTTTTCCCGGCTAACGGCCTCTCCCTCCCGAACCTCTCCCTGATAGACTTTAAAACCGGCATCTGGTTGTCGGCCCATTCCACCCGAAGCTTTCCTTTTGATGCAAGCGACGTATCTTTGATATCAAACCGCAAGTCATGACCCTCCTTAATGAATTTGTAATTCAACTGATCTTTTAGTCAGCGCTCCCTTACAAAGCACGTTGGAGCATTTACCTGCTCAACATTCATCCTCTCCTCAGTCACTGCCTTGCACCAGTGCCGGGCTGGCCGTAGTTCTGCAAAAACCCCCGCCTCAGCTCCTGCACCTCTTGCTCATCCAGCAGATGGGGCGAACCGGACAGTTTCGCCCACAGAAACACCTGGGCGGATTTCTCCACCACCTGGCAGACGGTAAGAGCATCCCGCAGGGTGTGCCCCACTCCCACCAGCCCGTGGTTGGCAAGCAGCACTGCGGCTCTGCCCTGTAGAGCGTCCACCGCCCCCTCCGCCAGTTCTGCCGACCCCGGAGCGGCATAAGGCGCCACCCTGACGCTTCCCCCCATCAGTTGCGCCATCTCCTCCAGCAACGGGGGGATCTCTATCCGGTTGACGGCAAAAACCGCGGCGTAGGGGCTGTGGGTGTGCACGATCGCCCCCACGTCAGGTCGGCTCCGGTAGATCGCCACGTGCAGCGGAGTCTCCGTAGAAGGACACAGTCTGCCGCTGCAGGACCCGGTTTGCAGATTGACCGTTACCAGGTCCTCGGGCAGCAGTTCATTATAGGGAACTCCGCTTGGCGTGATCTGAAAACTTTCCGGTGAACAGCGCCGGCTGACATTGCCCCAGGTGCCGACCACCAGCCCGGTTGACATCATCGCCCGGCAAGTGTCCACGATCTCCCCTGCCATGCCGGCAGTATCGAGGTTATCCATCATCATTCGGATGTGCCATCATCTTTCGGTTCAGAGTATTTGCTAGCCCAGCTTTGCACGAGTTTGTTCCTCAGTCTGGGGTGCATATCGTTAAGTGTGCTGAAGATCTTCATCTGTTGGTGATCCTTATTCTCTTTGAACATGCATTTATTGCCTCCAGTGGTTGTTTTAGGTTGTTATTTGGTGTTTATCTCCTTCTTCCTTTTAGTTAATTCGACATTCGATATAAATCTCCTGCTAGATCTTGAAATATTTCTTATATTACGCGATTCCTGGGATCTCGCCGGGGGGTTTCCGCAGTCGAATCATATAATAGCTAATGTCTTGAGGCATTTTGCCAGACAATTTTAATTGGCAGGAGTGATTACGAGGGTAAATATGAAATTTCCATTCACCCATCCTCGATGTTTCAATACCTTCTAAACGTAGTTTCAACTCTTTACCAGGTATTACAAAATACAGATCTTCTGTTCCACAGACAAATATAATAAAAACTTGTTCGTCTGGAAAATACTCAAGTTTTATTATACGATTAAGGGGGAGGGGATGCTTTATGGCAGATGATAACGAGCTTAACCAGCGGCCATTGCCGCAACAGAAGGAGACTCTCTTTTTACAAGAACCTTTGATTCTGGATTGCCGTTGCCGTTGTTCTAATTCTGGTACGCAAAGAAACGTATCTTATCGGAGAAGGCTGCGCATGAAGGACCATGGATCCCGGACAGGAATGACCGGCTCGAGCACAGGGGCACCGCCGGGGCGGGAGCGCGGCGCCAGGTATCGGCGGCGACTGCCGGTGGCGCTGGCCGTATTCCTGCTGTTGGCCTGTTCAACTCTCTCCTGCGCCCCCAAGCAAGCCCAGGTCGCTCCCAACACCGCACAAGTGATCCCGATCGCCCAGCAACTGGTTCAGGCACTGGGGCAGGAAGACTTCGCGGGAGCGGAGTCCTACTTCGACGACGCCCTGAAAGGCTCGTTGCCAACTTCCAGCCTGCAGTTCAACTGGGACATGATTGAGCACGTAAGCGGGCCCTTCGTGAGCGAGGCGGTCGTCAGCACCACATACCAGCCTCCCTACACCTTGGTCTATATAACCTGTCAGATGCAGGTGGACAAGATCGACGTGAAGGTGACCTTCGACGCCCAGAACCGGGTCAGTGGGCTCTCGCTGCAGCCTGACGTATAGTGCCCGCCGGGACTGAGTGGCGCCTGACTGGCCTGTTTCCAGGCCATGCAGTACAAGATCATGACTATGGAACTCTTGCTACCTTTCACCGGCGCCTCGTTCCGGAAGACCGTGATCACACCTGGTGGCCCAGATATGGGCGCATGCTATGCGTGAACTACCCCCGCTTCCGCTCCGCTCAGAAGCGGGGGCTTCCGAGTAGAGCATATAAGCGTTCTCATGCCGCCAATACTTGGCGGCGGCAATTCATCTCCCACCTTAGAGGATGGGAGACTTCTTGCCGAAAAAGGTTAAAAGGGCGGCTCACCATACCAGAGTCCGTCCAGATCTGTATTGCTGTTCCTTGACCTGCCCGTTATCGGCAGTGGCTTTCTCAATATCTTCATAAGTGGACAACTTGGCTACCTTTCTGCCGTTGCTGGTGATGATTATTTCTTCTCTGGCGGACAGACGCAAATATTTTCCCAGATTATTTTTTAGATCCGTAGAATTGACTATCATCGGAACCCCTCTGGATAATCAGCCATTTTAGCCAGTTTGGCTAATTATACGAAAATGCTTTTCGATAGGTCATATTAAGGATCAGATCTATATATTCGGTTCTGGGTCTGGGATCATGCTAGCAGTAAACTACCCCGCCAGGCCTTGTATTTCCTGAACATTTTCAAATACTCCCAACTCTGTGATATAGCCGGTTACCAGCGTATGAGGCGTCACGTCGAATGAGGGGTTAAGGACGGGTACGCCCGGCCTGGATACGGGATGGCCATTGATCGACCGGACCTCTTCCGGGTCCCGCATCTCTACCGGAATCTCCTTTCCCTCCCTGAGCTTGAGGTCGAAGGTAGAAATAGGGGCAGCCACGTAGAAGGGGCGGTGGTGATGGGAGGCCAGGACCGCCATGGTGTAGGTGCCGATCTTGTTGGCAAAGTCCCCGTTGGACACAATCCGGTCAGCGCCGACGATCACCAGATCAACCATCTCCTGCGAGAACAGGTACCCGGCCATGTTATCGGTGATCAACGTGAAGGGGATGCCAGCCTGCTCCAATTCCCAGGCCGTGAGCCGGGCGCCCTGCAGCAGAGGGCGGGTTTCCGGCACGTAGACGTGGATCTCCTTGCCAGACTGGTGGGCACAGAAGATCACCCCCAGGGCGGTGCCGGATCCTGCCGTCGCCAGGGCGCCGGTGTTGCAGTACGTCAACAGGCGGGCCCGCTCCGGGATGATCTGGTTCCCAAAAGTCGCCAGCCGGCGGTCCTGGTCCCTCTGGGCGTCCAGTATCTGCTGGGCGCCCGCCAACAGGACCGCCCTGACCTGCGTCAGATCGTCATCTTTGACCGTTTGGAACAGTTCGGCCATCCGGTCGAGCGCCCAGGCCAGGTTCACCGCCGTCGGCCGGGTCAGGAGCAACTCCCGGGCAGCCTGGTCCAGGTAGTGCTCCAGGTCCTGTTCACCAGGTTCATAATTGAAGGCCGCCAGGAGATACCCAAAAGCGGCCGCAACCCCGATCGCTGGCGCTCCCCTTACTTGCAACCTGGCGATCGCCTCGGCCACCCCCCGGTAATGCCGGCAGGAACGATACGCTACCTCATCGGGCAGCTTGGTCTGATCGAGCAAAAGCAGGCTATTGTCTTCCCAGCGCAGCACATCCATCGAAAATCCACCACTCCAACATCCAACGGCTAACAGCCAACGGCTAAATACTATTCAGTTCCCTGGCTGCCTGAGAGCAGTTGCAGGGCCGGGACTCACTGACGTTTTCCAGCACCGAAAAAATAATCCGGCGCAACTCCCCCTGGGCCTCGTTCATGGCGGCGACGATCTCCTGGTGGGACAGGGGCCGGCTGGAGATGCCTGCCGCATAGTTCGTGACCAGGGCGATGGTTGCATAGCAAAGCGCCGCTTCCCTGGCCAGCACCACCTCGGGAACGCTGGTCATGCCCACCACATCGCCACCCAGGCTGCGGAACATCCTGATCTCCGCCGGAGTCTCGTAGCGAGGTCCCTCCGTGCATACGTAAGTGCCCCCGTTATGCAGGACTACCTGGATCCTGCCGGCCGACCGGCAGATCTCCTCCCGCAGGCTGGGGCAATACGGGTTGGTGACATCCACGTGCAGCACCCCGGTTCCATTGCCCTCAAAAAAGGTCTGTACTCTGCTCTTGGTAAAATCCAGGAACTGATCGACCAGAACGATCTCGCCCGGCTTCAGGTCCTTCTGCAGTGATCCCACTGCAGCAGTGGCAATCACCTTTTCCACCCCGATCTCCCGCAGCGCCCAGATGTTGGCCCGGTAGTTCACCAGGTGGGGGGTACGGTGTGCCTGGCGCCGTGCCTGGCCAGGAACACCACTTCCCGTCCCTGATAGACACCAGTTTTGATATTTACCGGGCCATAAGGTGTCGTGGTCGTGACGTCCATTTCTTCGCTTAAGATCCCGGCTTCGTAGAAACCGGTGCCACCGATGATACCGACTTTCATCCTGTCTCCTCCTCGCCGAAAAGCGCTGCCAGAAACTCCTCTCCCGAGAAATCCCTCAAGTCTTCGTTACCCTCTCCCACTCCCACCAATTTGACCGGAATGCCGAGTTCTTCCTTGATGGCCAGGACGATCCCGCCCTTGGCCGTGCCGTCCAGCTTCGCCAGCACGATGCCGGTCACCTCGGTGGCTTCCTTGAACAATTCCGCCTGCCGGACGGCGTTCTGACCGGTGGTGGCGTCCAGCACCAGCAAGACCTCGTGGGGCGCTCCAGGCATTTCCCGAGAGATGATCCTCCTGATCTTGCGAAGCTCCTCCATCAGGTTCGATTTTGTATGCAGTCGTCCTGCGGTGTCGATGATCAGGAGATCGACCCCTCTTTTGACAGCCGCCTGAATAGCGTCATAAACCACTGCGGCAGGATCCGAACCGGCCTGGTGCTTCACCAGGTCAACACCGGTGCGGCTGCTCCAGACCTCCAACTGCTCGATGGCTGCCGCCCGGAAGGTATCGCCTGCGGCCAACAGGACTCTCTTCTTTTCTTTAACAGAACGATAGGCCAGTTTCCCGATAGTGGTCGTCTTCCCCACTCCGTTGACACCGACCACCAGGTAGACCGTCGGACCCTGGCTGTTGATCTGCAGGGGAGCCTGTACCCCTAAAATATCTCCCATCTTGGAGCGCAGCAGGCCTTTCAACTGACTCGCATCGTTCAGCCCCTGCTTTTTGGCCTCGCTTCGGAGCTCGGCGATCAGGCGCGACGTCGCCGCCACCCCTACGTCCGCCTGCAGCATGACCGCTTCCAGATCCTCGAAGAGTTCCTCGTCGATCTTGCGGGTGACCGCCACCAACTGGTTTACCTTGTCGACGAAATTGTTGCGTGTTTTGGTCAGGCCTTCCTTGAGTTTCGAAAAAAAAGCCACCATTGCTTCATCCTCTTTTTCACAGAATGGATCAGGGGGACGGTTCCCTTGATCCATCAACCTCTTTGTACTATACCATTTTATCACAATTCCAAATAACCGGCTCAATCAGCTACTACTCCTCTTAACTCCCACTTCGAGCACGGGCAGCCGGCCTCTCACCTCTCATTTCCACCGCCACCAGTTTGGAAATCCCCGGCTCTTCCATGGTGACACCGTATAGAGTGTCTGCCACCTGCATCGTCCGCGGACGGTGTGAGATGAGAATGATCTGGGCCTTTTCGGCCATCTTGTACAAGAAATCCGTAAAGCGGACCAAGTTGGACTCGTCAAGGAACGCCTCGATCTCGTCCAGGAAATAGAAAGGGCTCGGGCGTGTCTGAAGCAGGGCGAAAAGAAAGGAGATCCCCGTCAGGGCTTTCTCGCCCCCGGAAAGAAGGGACAGGTGGCGCGGTTTTTTCCCTGGGGGCAGCACTCTCACATCGATGCCCGTGTTCATCAGGTCCTTCTCGTCGGTCAGGAACAGTTCCCCCGTGCCACCGTCAAACAGTTCGGCAAATACCGACTCGAAGTTCTGCTTGACCTCTGCGAACAACAGGCGGAAGCGGCTTGCCACTATCTGGTCCATCTCCCTGATCACACCCTGCAGGGCCTTCCGCCCCTCCTCCATATCCTCCCTCTGCTGCATCAGAAAACTATGCCTGTCTACCAGGGCCGCATATTCCCCCGGGGCGGCAAAATTGACCTCGCCGAAGCTCCCCAGCCTTTCCTTGAGAGAGGCGGCCTCCTCCTTCATGCCGATCTCCTCCTGGCGCTCCAGCAAGGCGCCACCGGACACCTGGTCCAGGTCCAACTCCAGTTCCAGCGCCCTGAGCCTGACCTCGTCCAATTGCTCTTCCAGGTGCTGCGCCTGCGTTTCCAGACTGTGCGCCTTCTGTTCGCGCTGCCAATTGAGGTGCTTGATCCGCAAATACCTTTTTTCTTTGGCGCGATAATAGCTCTCTTTGGCGCCGACCTGCTTCCTTCTGAAGTTCAGATCCGATTCGATCGCTGTTTTTCTGGCGATCAGAGTATCCAACTGCCTTCGGGAGCCCTCTGTCTGCTCCTCGTAGCCATTCATCTCCTCAAGCAGGACGATCAGGCAGGACTCGACCTGAGCACGTTCCCGCTGCTGTTCCCCGATCAGGTTGCTTTCCTGCTGAGCTTTCTGCTCGAGATATTTGATCTCCTGATTCTGCGAGACCAGGTGCACCCTGCTTTCGGACAACTGGCCGTTCCACCGGCGCAACTGCTCTTCACAGTCTTTCCTCTCCTGCTCTATCTGAAGGCGCCGCTGTTCCAGCCCGCCCTCGTTCTCCAGCACCATCGCCAGATCACGCCCAGTACGTTCGATCTCCTGGTCGAGATCGCCCCGGCGGTAGTTCTCCTCGTTGCTCTCCAACAGCCATTCCTGGGCGTATTCCTGGAGCCTCTGCGACTCCCGGTTGCAGGCGGATATGGCCTGCTCCAGCTCATTGCGCTCTTTTTCCAGGGCACGACCCGTTGTTTCCAGTTCTCTGATCTTGGCCGTGATCGAGTTCTGCTCCCCGGTCAGTGCGTCCCGCCTTTTCTCCAGCGCTTCCAGCGCCTGTTGACTGTGGTTCCGATCTTCAGACAACTGCGCGATCTCCCGTTTCCGCCTGATCGCAAGCTGCGTCTGCTGATCCTCCCGACCGCCGGTGATCAGGCCACCCGGTTGAACCAGGTCCCCATCCAGCGTCACGGCCCGTACCCTGTAATAGTTGGCTTCTGCAAACTGCCGGGCCTCCTTGAGACTTCTGGCGAAAAAGGTGTGTCCCAGTAAAAACTCGGCCACATTCCGGTACTCGTCCTCGCAGCTTACAAGTTCGGAGCCGCGCCCCAGGATCTCTTCGCCATGAACGTACCTGGGCGGACGTTCCCTTTCCAGCCAACGCTGCACCGCAGTCATCGGCAAAAAGCTGGCCCTGCCAATCTCCTTCTTTTTCAAAAAAGTCAACGCCTGCTGGGCAACCTCCGGCGAGGCACAGACGAAGTATTGGGCGGCCCGCCCCAGGGCGGTAAAGAGCGCGGTTTCATACTCCCGGGAGGTCGTGAACAATTCCTCGACCATACCGAGGATCCCGCTGCAGAAGGCCTCGCCCCTGTCCCTGGCTTGAAGGATCCCTCTGACTCCCCTCTGGTAGCCGTCCCTGTTTTTTTCCGATTCCTGGGTCATCTGCAGGCGGGTCTTGCAGCGCTCGTTCTCCTGGACCTGTTTTTGGATCGCCGGCACGATCTGTTCCCGCTCCCTGCTGATGACAGCCGCTCTCTGCCGCGCCTGTTCCAATTCCGAAGCATTCTCTGCCAGTAAAGCAGTTTTTGTCTTCAGCAACCGGCTTTTTTCCCCGGCCTGTTCCCTGATCTGATCTACCTGGGCAGTATTGTCGGCAGTCTTCTGCCCGAGGTTTTCCTGTTGCCTGCGGGCAGCCTCTTTTTGGTTCTGGAACTCCTTGACCTGGCTGGCCAGCAGGGTCTTCTGGTGGAGCACTTCAAAAAGCTCTCCGTTATTTTTCTCCCACTCACTGTTGACCCGCCGTCTGGTCTTTTCCCCTTCTTCCAGGGTCTGTTCCAACTCCAGGCAGCTCTGCTCGGCCAACACCTTCTGTTCACGGCAACGCTGGTGCTGATTGGCAATCTGCTGCATCTCCGAAGCAATCTCCTGATCCTTCTGAGCGATCACCTGCAGCCGGACATTCAGTTCCGCCTGTCGCGACTGGGAGGATGAATATTTTTCTTCTATCCGGACTAATTCGACCTGCGCCTCCTGAAGCTGCTGCCGGACCTGCCCGGCCTCCTGCTCGCGGGTGGCAAGCCGCTCCTTTCGCTCACTGATGCCCTGATCCAGGTCGCTCAGTTCACGCTCCACCAGGACAGCCCTGGTCAGAGCTGTCTCCTTGCCAGCCTGTAAATCCTCGATGCTTGAGGCGATCGCCTTCTTTTTAGCCGCCGCTTTGGCAAACTGGTTCCCGACCAGCCTCGCTTCCAGCCCTTTCAGCCGCTCCCGAGACTCGTTGTACTGGTTGGCTGCCTTGGCCTGCTCCGCCAGCGGCGCCAACTGCCGGTCCAGCTCATGCACAACATCCTGGAGCCTTACCAGCACGCCCTCGGTCTCTTCCAGCTTGCCCGCCGCATCGGCCTTGCGCTGCCGGTACTTGCCGATCCCCGCCAGTTCTTCCAAGTATATCCGCCGCTCTTCCGGCCTCCGGGAGATGAATTCCTCGATCCGGCCCTGGGCGATGATCGAAAAAGCCGCTCTGCTGATACCGCAGGATACAAAAAGCTCCTGGATATCACGCAGGCGGCAGGGCATCTTATTGATAAAATATTCTCCTTCGCCGGACCTGTATACCCGGCGGGAAATGGAGACCTCATCGTATTCCAGGGGCAGGACGCCCTGGCTGTTATTGAACGTCAGGCTGACTTCAGCCATCCCGTAAGACCGGCGCCGGGAGGTTCCTGAAAAGATCACGTCTTCCATCCGGTAGCCCCTGAGCGCCCTGACGTTCTGCTCTCCCAGGACCCATTGCACAGCCTCGGTGAGGTTGCTCTTGCCGCACCCGTTCGGACCTACAATTGCCGTGATCCCGGGCGCCAGATCGATCTCCACCCGCTCTGCAAAAGACTTGAAACCTTGTATTTCAATGCGTTTTAGAAACATCACGAACTCTTCTATCTAGGTTCTACAATAAATTTGATGGCTGTTCGCTCTTCACCTTCTATGGAAATCTCCACAAAAGCCGGAACAGAAATCAGGTCAATCCCGTTTGGCGCGATAAATCCCCTGGCTATAGCGATCGCTTTTACGGCCTGATTGACCGCTCCGGCGCCGACAGCCTGCACCTCGGCGGTACCTCTCTCCCTAATCACGGCGGTCAGGGCGCCGGCAACTGATTTCGGGTTCGATCGGGCAGATACCTTGAGCACTTCCACCATCTTTTCCCCCTCTAGTGCGCATCAACTGTTCAATATAATTCGACTTGGAAATACTGGCTCGTATCAAGTATATTTCGACCGTTAGCTAAAAATTCCTGCTCAAGTTCAGGTCAAAGCGCTCAATATCTGCTTCATTATTATGTTTTTAAAACCGTCTGCGTTTTGGGCTTATACAGGCCTGCTTAGCAATTTTAAAGCGTTCTTGGCGGCCTGTTGTTCCGCCTCCTTTTTGGACTTCCCCCTGCCCTTGCCCAGCATCTCTCCGTTCCAGAGCACCCCGGCGGTAAAGTGCTTGTCGTGGTCCGGCCCAGCCTCGTCGATGATACAATAGGCAAGGGTATCCCCTCCCCGCTGCTGAACCACCTCCTGAAGAGCAGTTTTATAATCCCGGCCGCTGCCCCGGGCAATGGTCAACATCTCTTCGCCCAGCAGCAGCAGTAGAAACCGCCGGGCCTGCTGCCATCCCTGATCAAGAAACACAGCACCCGTCAGGGCCTCCAGAGCATCCGCCAGGACCGAGGCCCGCTGCCGGCCGCCTGACAGTTCCTCTCCATGGCCCAGCCGCAAATAACTGCCCAGGTCCAACTGCCTGGCCATTCTGGCCAGGGTCGGTTCACAGACCACCGCCGCCCTCATTCTGGTCAACTGGCCTTCGGGCTCTTCTGGAAAGCGTTGGTAAAAATAATCGGCCACTACCAGGCCCAGAACAGCATCGCCCAAGTATTCCAGCCTCTGGTTGTGATTATTGGCCTGTGGATGCTCAGCCAGATAGGATGGGTGGGTAAGAGCGGTGAGCAGCAGTTCCGGATCCTTGAATAAAACAGCGGCCGCCTGCTGCAACTTGTCGAGCATTGACTGCCCTTGCTTGGGTTTTTGCGAACTCGTCATTAATAACTGGCACTAACCTCGAACTTCGAGCAGGCCTTGCTCCTTTTTTAAAATGTGGTTCAACCCTCAAATTTTTTAATGACCAGCACAGCATTATGTCCACCAAAACCGAAAGAGTTGGAGACCGCCACCCTCACTGGACACTGGCGGGCCTGGTTGGGCACGTAGTCCAGATCGCACTCCGGGTCTGGCTGCTCATAATTGATGGTCGGAGGCACCCAGTCCGTGCTGACAGATAGGGCGCAGGCAATAGCCTCAAGGGCGCCCGCGGCGCCCAGGGAATGCCCGATCATGGACTTGATGGAACTAACCGGTACCTTATAGGCGTGGTCCCCAAACACCTTCTTGATGGCCAGGGTTTCGATCTTGTCGTTAAGTTCAGTGGATGTGCCATGAGCGTTGATGTAATCCACCCGATCAGGAGAGATCCCGGCGTCTTCCAGGGCGATCCGGATCGCCCTCGCCGCCTCGGTGCCCTCAGGCTCCGGAGCACTTATGTGATAGCCGTCGGCGGTGCACCCGTAGCCGGCCACCTCGCCATAGACCCGGGCGCCTCTCGCCGAAGCGTGTCCGAGAGTCTCCAGCACCAGGACCCCGGCTCCCTCGCTGATTACAAACCCATCCCTGTTCTTGTCAAAGGGTCGGCTGGCACGCTGCGGCTCGTCGTTGCTGGTGCTCACCGCTTTCATGGAACAGAACCCTGCCATGGCAACGGGCACAATGGGTGTTTCGGTGCCTCCCGCCAGAATTACCTCTGCCGCACCCCGCCGGAGCATCAGGTAGGCCTCCCCGATAGCGTTGGCGCCTGAGGCGCAGGCCGTCACCACAGTGAAGTTGGGTCCCTTCGGCCCCAAGCAAATGGCGATCTGGCCGGCAGCCATATTGCTGATGATCATCGGGATGAAAAAGGGACTGATGCGGTTGGGCCCCTTGCTGAGCAAGACGCTATGCTGCTCGCAGAGGGTTTCGATGCCGCCGATCCCGGAGCCGATCACCACCCCGATATTTTCCGGGTCCTCTTCGCCTAACTCCAGCGCTGCATCCCCAACTGCCAGTTTGGCCGCAGCAACACCGAACTGGGCGAAGCGGTCCGTCCTCCGGATCTCTTTCCTATCCAAAAACTGTTCGGGCACAAAATCCTTGACTTCTCCGGCGATCTTGCTGTCGTACAAGGACGAGTCAAACCGCGTCAGACGGTCAATCCCCGACTGTCCCCGCAAAAGCGCTTTCCAATAAGCCTCTTTCCCTATCCCGACAGGAGACAGCACGCCCAGACCGGTAATTACTACTCGCTGCTTGCTCTCCGGCAACATTATGTAATCCTTTCCACCATTTTTGGCTGTGGGCCGCCTCGTTTTAGCTGTTAGCCTTGATATATTCAACAGCAGTCCCTACGGTCAGGAGTTTTTCAGCAGCCTCGTCAGGTATCTCTATGCCGAACGTCTCTTCCAGCGCCATAATCAGTTCCACTATATCCAGGGAATCTGCATTCATCGCCTCGAATGAGGTCTCCAGAGCCACAGCGTTCTCCTCGACGCCGAGTTGCTCAACAATGATCGACCGTACTTTCTCGAAGATTGCCTGATCATTTAAATCCGCCATTCACCTGTCACCTCCTATCTAAATATTTTATCCTGATACTTGGCGAAAGTATGCTTACATAGCCATGCCTCCATCCACGTTCAGAACCTGACCTGTTATATAATCTGCAGCCGGTGACACTAAAAATACCACCGCTCCGGCAACATCCTCCGGAGTGCCGATGCGCCCCAGCGGAATCGTACCCTGCAGTTCATCCTGGGCCTGGGGCGAGATCCGGTCCGTCATCTCTGTCCTGATGTAGCCCGGGGCGACGGCGTTGACATTGATGCCCCGACTGGCCACCTCTCGCGCCACACACTTGGTGAAACCGATGATCCCGGCCTTGGAAGCGCCATAGTTTGCCTGCCCGGCATTCCCGATCACCCCGACCACCGAGGCGAGGCTCACCACGCGCCCGGAGCGGCTCTTCAGCATCCATTTCAGGGCGGCCCGGGTGCAGTAAAAAACGCTGTTCAGGTTGGTGGCCAACACCGCATCCCAGTCCTGATCCTTCATTCTCAGCAGCAACTGATCCCGGGTGATGCCGGCGTTGTTGATCAGGATATCCAGCGACCCGAAGCGCTTGACGACTGAATCCACCATCTCTTCGACTTCTGGCCTCTTGCTGACGTCTGCGGCAACGGGAAAGGCCCTGCCGCCGGCCATTGCAATCTGTTCAACCACGAGGTCCGCCTGGTCGGACTGACCCGGGTAGTGGTTTACGGCAACCGCGGCGCCGTTTTTTGCCACAGCCAAGGCGATGGCACGCCCGATTCCCTGTGAAGCGCCGGTTACAAGCGCAACCCGGTTTTCTAAAAACATTTTAAACAGTCCCCCCAGTTTGCGCAAGCACCTTTTCCAACGTTTTTTCGTCCTCGACATGGCCTACCCGGCACTCTGGCAGGATCCTCCTGATCAGTCCGGACAACACCTGGCCGGGGCCAACTTCCAAATAGTCTCTGAATCCCTCGCTCGCAAGTCTTCTTACCAATTTATCCCAGAACACCGGCGAGCTTACCTGGGCCGCCAGCAGGTCTTTGATAACGTCCGGGCTGGATACCACCTCCCCGGAGGCATTCATTGCCAGGGTGACTTTGGGTGGGGAGAAGGTATACCCTTGCAGAAACAGCCTCAGGTCTTCGCTCACACCGGCCATCAAAGAAGTGTGAAAGGCGCCGCTGACCGCCAGTGTGACAACTTTTCTGGCCCCCCTGCGGCGGGCCTCGGCGATGGCCTCATCCAGGGCCGCTCTCTCGCCGGAGATCACGATCTGGTTTGGGGCGTTGAAATTTGCCGGCTGTACCACTCCTTTGGTTCCGGCCACCAGGCATATTTCCCGTGCCGCCTCCTGCCCCAGACCGATCACGGCAACCATGCCCCCCAGTCCGGAGGCAGCCGCCCGGTCCATCAACTCAGCCCGCCTGATCACGATCTCCAGGGCCGCAACGAAGGGTAGCACCCCGGCGGCGACCAGGGCCGTGTATTCTCCCAGGCTGTGGCCTGCAGCAGCCTGGCAAGTGACGCCGGCCTCCTGCAACACTCTCATGATGGCGATACTTGCCGTAAATACTGCGGGCTGGGTGTACTTGGTCCGACCTAACACCTCTGCCGGCCCCTCGGCGCAAAGCTGCAACAACTGGTACCCGGCAACCTGCCCGGCCTGCTCGAAAACTTCGGCCGCCACCCGGCGGCTCCGGACGAGTTCGATACCCATGCCCACATACTGAGATCCCTGTCCCGGAAAGACGAAAGCCAGACTCAAGTCACGACCGCCCTCCCTTTCCACCCCTTTTGCAAGGATTCGACGAGGTTTTCTTTGACTGCTTTAGCTGTATAGCGGATGGCATTTTTAATGGCGCGGGCGCGGGAGGAGCCGTGGCAGATCACACTCAACCCGTTTACACCGAGCAGCGGCGCCCCCCCGTATTCTGCATAGTCCATCCTGCGAAAAATGTCGCCGAAGGCTGGCTTCACCAGCATACCGCCAAGCATCCGCAGGGGGTTCCGCTTCAATTCATCCCTGATCATTCCGGTAAGAGTGGAGACAATCCCCTCGGCCAATTTCAGGGCAATGTTGCCGACAAAACCGTCGCAGACGATCACGTCCACTTCGGCAGTCAAAAACTCCCGCCCCTCGACATTGCCGGCAAAGTGCAGATCCCCGGCCCCAGCCAGGGCTTGATGAGCCTCGATGACCGCTGCGGTTCCCTTGGTAGCCTCACTACCCACACTGAGCAGGGCAACCCTGGGGTTCCCGATGCCCAGCACCTGCCTGGCATAATGGCTGCCCAGGTAGGCGAACTGAATCAGGTGGCTCGCCTTGCCATCGACATTCGCCCCAGAATCGATCAGCACCTTGGGCCCCTTTGGAGACGGAAATACGGTAGCAATTCCGGGGCGTTCGACGCCGGGCAGCCTTCCGAATTCGAAAAATGCTGCTGCCATCTGAGCTCCGGTATTGCCGGCCGAAATGACGGCGGTTGCCTCGCCCTCCTTAACCAGCCTGGTAGCCACGACCAGTGAGGAGTTCCTTTTCCTCCTGACTGCGGACGCCGGATGCTCATCCATGAGGATGACTTCTTCAGCGTTTCTTATGGTGATTGCCTCGCTGGGATAGCGATACTTTTTCAGTTCTGCCTCTATCAACTCCTGGTGGCCGACCAGGATCACCCGGGCAGCAAAATCACTGTTGACCGCGTCGACAGCACCCTTTATGACCTCCACCGGGGCATAATCGCCCCCCATGGCATCAACGGCAATGCTCACAGGCCATTCATCTCCTTAGCCACAACGGTAAAACGGCCCCTCAAGACCTCTTCGCTGCCTACTTTGGAGTTCACCTTGATGACAAAACTCTTGCCCTTCTGACCCACGATCTCGGCATGGGCCACCACCTTGTCCTTTAAAAAAACAGGGGTCAAGTAGCGCACAGAGGCGCTGCCTGTCAACACCACGTCTGCATTGATCAGCGCCACCGCCAGAGAATTGGCCTGAGCGAAGAGGTAATGCCCGCGCAGGATCTTGGTCTTGGAAAACACCATATCCTTTTTGACCTCGAGGACTGTTATGCCTCTTTTGCCTACATCCAGCTCCAGTATGTCACCGATCAGCTCACCCGCGCCCAGTGAACGGATCTGGCCGTAAAACTGCTCGGCGACGTCCTTGGTCCTTACCCGCAGTTCTGGAATACCCAGCTCCAAGCGGTCCAGGCGCACGGTGGGGACGCTCACGAACAATAATTCCGCCAACTCCTCATCGGTGAGAAACGGGTTCTCCTGCAACTGGCTTACCATGGCCTGCTGTCTCTCCAGCTTCTGCCGGTTTCTCTTCAAAACCACCACAATCCCACTCCTGCAGATTTCTTGTTTTGAATAAAATATTAACGGAGCCGCGCCCGGAGGCCTGGGCCTGGCTATAGTTTGGCGCCAGGTCTTCTATATAACCTATTCTTATTACCTAGTAATAATAAATAGTATAATGTACCAAAATAAAAAAGGCAAGCGGGTTTGGCCCTCACTTGTCTTAATAATCGTTAGCCGTTGGCCTTCAGTAGTTGGAACCCGCATGCAGGCCTGACTTTTTTTGTTGGCCCGGCACTCAAAGACTAGATTGGTCAGGTTCTTCTCTACTTCTCCAGAACCTCCAACTCGCGGTAGTAACCACATGCCTGGCAGACCCGGTGCGCCATTTTCGGTTCGTGGCAACGCGGGCAGGCGATCACAGCCGGACTGGCAAGCTTGATCTCGGATCTTCTCTTATTTTTCCGAGATTTCGATGTTCTACGCTTGGGTACACCCATGTCCTCACCCCCATTAATCTTTCAACTGCTTTAAGTATTCACCCAGGCCGGCCAGCCTCGGGTCCGGCGCCTGCGGGCCGCAACCGCAGTGCTCTGTATTGAGATTGCACCCGCAAGAGGGGCATAGACCCTGGCAGTCCGGATGGCAGACCGGCTTCATGGGCAGCACCAGGACCAGGCTCTCGATGATGGCGTCCCTGAGGTCGATCTGTTCCCCGCCGTAGATCCGTCCGGTATCGTCCGGGTCGCCCTCTTCGACGCTGCCTGCAGCATAATAGATCTCCTCGAAGGAGGCGCCGATGGGGACGGTAAAGGTCGTCAGGCAGCGACTGCATTCCAGATTGACTTTGGCTTCGATGCTGCCCTTGACGTAGATCTTGCCACCGACATTTGTTGCCTGTCCCTCTACCAGCACCTCAGTAAAAACGAACAGGTCGCCCCGGAGCTCGATCTCCAGGCGGGAGTCCCTGCCGGTGAATTCTTTCTCGTTTCCGCGCCCGCTGTGGCAGGCACCCGGCCTGCGCAGGTCGCCGACTTCTAACAACACGCGCACCGCCCCCAATCAACCATTCCACATTATACCGGCGGTGAATGGGGATGTCAATCAAGAGGGGAAGGTCCGTCTCACCTTCCCCTCACTATCCTTATCGAATCTTCAGCGATCTATTGACCGGGAACCTTGGCCTGGGCCTCAGCCATCTCCGGCTTCTTCTTGAGCTGCTTAGCCAATTCGGAATCCCGCTGCAAGTTCTGGTAGGCCGGGTCCTGGAAGGAGTACTTGAAGTTGGTGTGCACATCGTAGGTTCCGTTCAAGATGGCGACCGTGTCTTCCACGATGATCAGCTCCTCGTCGGTGGGAATGACGAAGATCTTGACCTTGGAATCCGGCGTTGAGATGTCGGATTCCATGTTCCTGGTGCGGGCCAACTTGTTCTTCTCCGGGTCAAACTTGATGCCCATGAACTCCAAGCCCTCCATGGCCTTGGCCCGGTGGTCAGCAGCCATCTCGCCCACACCGGCCGTCCAGACCAGGGCATCGATGCCGCCGACAGCCGCCGCATAGGCGCCGATGTACTTCGTGATCCGGTAGCACTCCACTTCAAAGGCCAGTTTCGCCCTGGCATCGCCTTTCTCCATGGCCTCGAGCACGTCCCGGCGGTCGGTGTACTGTCCGGTGATGCCCAGCAGCCCGCTCTTCTTGTTCAGGATGGTGTTGCCCATCTCTTTGGGCGAGATATTCTCTCTCTCCATCACAAAGAAGTCCAGGGCGGGGTCGTGGTCGCCGGCGCGAGTGCCCATGACTAAACCCTCGAGCGGGGTGAAGCCCATGCTGGTGTCGAAGGAGAGGCCCTTCTTGACGGCGTTGGCGCTCACACCGTTGCCGATGTGCAGGCTGACCAGGTTGACGTCGAAGGGGTCCTTGCCCAGCAGCACCGCCGCCCGCTTGGCCACGTACAGCAGGGAGGTGCCGTGAAAGCCGTAGCGGCGTATGCGGTACTTTTCATACCAGGCATAGGGTACGGCGTACATGTACTGCGGAGACAGCATCGTCTGGTGCCAGGCGGTGTCCATCACCGCCACGTGGGGCACGTCCGGCATCAGTGACTGGGCGGCCTCGATGCCGAGGATGTTGGGCGGATTGTGCAGGGGTGCCAGGTTCTGCAGCTCCTTGAAGGTATTCAGCACTTCAGTGTCAATCTTGACCGACTTGGCAAACTTCTCACCGCCGTGCACCACCCGGTGTCCGACAGCGTCAATCTCCTTGACGCTCTTCAAAACGCCGTGCTCCGGGCTCACCAGCAGGTCGAGGATCAGGTGCACCGCTTCCGTGTGGGTCGGACAATCGTGCTCGATCTTGGCGGCCTCTCTTCCCGGCACTTCGTGCATGCAGAAGGAATCCCCGATGGTCACACGCTCGACGATACCCTTGGCCGTAATCTCCTTCTTGTCCCAGTCGTAGACCAGATACTTGGCAGAAGAACTGCCGCAGTTCAAAACCAGAACCTTCATGTTTCTTCCCCTTCCCTTTTTATAATATGTTATTGCCTTCAACGATTGCCTTAGTATGGATTCATGGCCTGAACCGCCACGATGGCCGACACGTTGGCAATATCCTCGGCTTTGCAGCCGCGTGAGAGGTCATTGACCGGCTTGGCCAGCCCTTGCAGCAGCGGGCCATAGGCCTCTGCGCCGGCAAGGCGTTCCGTCAACTTATAGGCGATGTTTCCGGCGTTTAGGTCCGGGAAGATCAAAATGTTGGCCCGTCCCGCAACCGGGCTCCCCGGCGCCTTCTTACGCCCGACCTCCGGAATGAGGGCGGCATCCCCCTGCAGTTCCCCGTCGATCAGCAGGTCCGGGCGCTTCTGGTTGGCGATCTTGGTAGCCTCGATCACCTTGTCCACGATCGGATGGGTGGCGCTGCCCTTGGTGGAATAGGAAAGCATCGCCGCCCGGGCTTCTGGCACACCAAAGATGTTCTTTATTGTGATGCAGGTGGTGATGGCGATCTCCGCCAACTCTTCCGCGGTGGGGTTCGGGTGTCCGCCGGAATCCGCATAGAGAAGGAAGCCATTTTCGCCGTATGGGCAGTTGGGGATGATCATAGCGAAATAGGCCGAGGCAATGGAGATCCCCGGCGCAGTCTTGATGATCTGGTAGGCCGGCCTTTCAACGTCGGCTGAGGTGTTGACGGCCCCAGCCACCATCCCATCGGCATCGTCGAGCTTGATCGCCATTATCGAGAAGTAGAGCTTGCTCTTTAAAAGCTGCCTGGCATCATCGATCGAGGCGATCTTGCCTTTCCTGATCTCAAAGAGCTTCTTCGCATACTCGTCGATCCGGTCGAATTTCTCGTGGTCCAGCACCGGTATGCCGTCGATGTTCACGCCGGCTTCCTTGGCCTTCTTTCTAACCTCGTCCTCCTTCCCGACCAGAACAATTTTGCCCAGTCCTGCCTCCTTAACCAGTTCCGCAGCCCTGAGAGTGCGTTCATCTTCCGTTTCCGGCAGGTAAACTGTCTTTTGTCCCTGGCGTGCCTTTTCCCAAACATACTCCATAATAGCATTCTTGGGTGCAAACTTCGCCATCGTTTTCCCTCCCTGAAAGAATAATTTGACTTAATTATATATCAATATCCTTTTTTTTGAAATACATCCACGAAAGAAAGACCCAGCATCACTCCCTTCAGGAAGTGACTACAAAACAGAACCCTAATAAATCATGCTTTCCTCTGCTAAATTACACCACCCCTTTCTTGAGGTCTATTTTCTACAAGAGGCTTGTATAATCCTTCCGAGACCAAGTTTTTTCTTGAAGAACCCCGCGAAAGAGGGAATTATTCTTGTTCAGCCCAGCACTCAATGAAATCAATAAACGCAACGATAAAACAAAAACCCACGATAAGTCCAATGCTCAACGGATAGCGCATTATTTTGAGTGCTGGATCTGGATTCTCGCCTGTCTGGGTTTCGGGATCGGGATTATCCATTACCCGACGGTGGCATTTACCGCTGCCCAGCGCGGCCTGCTGACCTGGTGGGAGATCGTGCTGCCCAGCCTGATGCCCTTTTTTATCGTGAGCGAACTGCTGATGGGCTTAGGTTTCGTTGCCCTGTTCGGCGCCCTGCTGGAACCGGTCATGCGCCCGTTATTCAATCTCCCGGGCAGCGCCGGCTTTGTTATCGCAGTGAGCTACACCTCCGGTTTTCCGCTCTGCGCCGTGCTCACCTCCCGCATCCGGAGCGATCATCTCTGCACCCGGAACGAGGGCGAGAGGCTGCTGGCTTTTACCAGCAACGCCAGTCCATTGTTCATGCTGGGGGCGGTCAGCGTCGGCATGTACAGAAATCCGGCGCTTGGGCCTTTAATCGCCGGCATCCACTATCTCTCCAATCTCCTGTGCGGAATACTGCTCCGATTTACGTCACAGCCGCCTTTCGGCCTGAAACCGGACGAGCGGCGAACACAGGGCCTGGCGCCAAGGGTGGGTCCATTGCTGCGGGCTTCCCATCTGGAAAAGCAGAACTTCGGGTCTCTGTTGGGTGAGACCATACAGAAAACCAGCATCACTCTGCTGACAATCGGAGGGTTTATCACGATCTTCTCGGTGCTGATCGGGATCATGGAGGCGGCGGGCTTCTTCACTACGCTCATCACTGCGCTGACCCCGCTTGCGCAACTGTTCCACATCGATGCCAGCCTCTTGAGAGCGCTGATGTACGGCCTGTTTGAAATCACCATCGGTATCAACGAGACGAGCAGGAGTTCGGGCAGCTTCGTCCAGCAGTTGTTGGTGATCGAAGCGCTGCTGGCATGGAACGGGCTTGCGGTGCAGGCACAGGTCGCAGGAATGATGGTGGGGAGCGACCTTCGCCTCTGGCTCTACATGTTGACCAGGTGCATCCAGGTGCCCATAGCGGTACTGATCGCCTATCTGGTGACTCTGCTGCCGGTCGGGGATTACCTGACGCACCCGGCCCTGGCAGCGGGGACTGCGGCGTCCTGGTTTCCCTGGGTATCCGGAGCATGCGTGCCGGCAGGAATTGTCCTGGCGCTGTTTACCGGATACACAATCAATAAATGGTGGTTCCGGCTGAAAAATATCATCATCATCCGTTGAGCGTCATCATCCGTTGCCTGCCTGCTGCCGTTCTCTCTTCAGTTGGCTCAACTCTTCCCGGCCGCTGCGGATTATGGCCAGGTTCTGCTCAAGGTTGGCCTCCAGGTTGCTCATGATGTCATCGGCGTACCGGGCGGCGTTGTTCTTGATCTCATAGGCTATTCGCCGGCTCTGGGCCACAATCTCTTCAGCAGCCTCCTCGGCGCGCTTGACCACCTCGCTCTCCCTGGTCAGGCCCTCGATCCGCTGGTTGGCCTCTGCCAAGGCGCGCTCCACATCTACCCGGGTGTCCTCCATCAAATGTTCCCGGTCCTTGACCATCAGCCTGGCCTGGCGGAGCTCCTCCGGAAGCAACGACCTGATCTGGTCGATGTAATCCAACAACGCTTCTTCACCCACCAAAACCTTGTCGGTCATCGGCACGCGCCTGCAGCCTTGAATGTGCTCTTCCAGTTCTTCCAACAGCTTGAATACATCCTTGGACATATCCACAGGCTCCCCTCTCACTTCTGGAAGTTCGATGTTCGAAGCGCGCCCGCAAGCGGCGGTACCGGGTCCGCGCCATGCCCACCGGACAAGGCGCCGGACGCGTTCGATTATTTCCACGCCTGGATGAGTCCGCTCGGATGCCGACTCTCTCGATGTTGGAAGTTCGACATCCGATGTTCGATTAGTGGGAAATTGATTTGCTCCGCAAGTTCCGCAATTGGATTCGCACTTTTCTTCGCTGTCCGAGGCCAGGTGTTCGATTAGCTTTCCCTTAGAATCTCGAACCTCCAACTTCGAAATATCCTTACTCATCACGCAAACCATGCAAGGCGAATCGCTCTTGAAGATGCCTGGCTACCTGATCGGAAACCAGCCCGCCGATATCGCCCCCAAGGCTGGCAATTTCCTTGACGATGCTCGAACTCAGGTAAGAGTATTTGGGTTGAGCCACCAGAACGACCGTTTCTATCTCCGGATCGAGCTTCCGGTTCATCAACGCCATCTGGAACTCACTCTCGAAATCGGAGATGGCGCGCAGTCCACGCACGATAATCCGGGCATCTTCCCGCTTCACGAATTCGGTCAACAAACCCTTGAAGCAGTTTACATCCACGTTCGGAAGCCGGGCCGACTCCCGGGCGATCATCTCCACCCGCTCTTCCATGGTAAAGAGGGGCTGTTTGCCCGGGTTGAGACAGACGGCCACGATCACCCGGTCAAAGACTGCAGCCGCCCTTTCGATGATGTCCAGGTGCCCATAAGTTATCGGGTCGAAACTGCCCGGATAGACAGCTATGGTCATTTCAATGTCCTCCTCCGCATCCGGGCTAACGCCCGGTCTAAAAAATACGGAGCGCATGTCTGGATTAATTCTGTTCTCCCCGGCCGAGGAAAAATCTCAACACGCTATCCCCATAAGTCCTGGTCCTGATCGGGGCGATCCCCACCGCAACCTCTTCTCCTACATAACTGCGCGTGACGATCAATGCGTCAGACGCCATTATTTCAAGCTGCAACAGCCTGTCCAAGGTCGGCGCCACCAGGCTCTTCCTGAAAGGAGGGTCGACGAAGGCCAGACTGTATTTAGCCCCCTCCTTTTGCAACTGAGTCAGAGCCTTCAAGACATCTCCAACATAAACCCGCCCCTGTGAAGTAAAACCCGTAATAGCCAGATTGTCCCTGATCAGGTCGGCTGTCAGAGGGTCTTTCTCTACAAACAGCGCCTGCCTGGCCCCACGGCTCAAGGCTTCGATGCCGATGCTCCCACTGCCGGCAAACAGATCGAGGAAAAGAGCATCTCCCACCCTCAAGGCCAGCATATCAAAGAGGGCCTCCTTGATGAAGTCCGTTGCCGGACGGAGATCCATCGTCTTTCTGGTTTTCAGCCTCCTGCCCTTCGCAACGCCGCCAATTACCCTCAGTCCACGCACAAAATCTTGCTCCCGCCTGTCAAAGCTTCTGAGAAATTATAGCACAAATAACTTGAAAATACCTATCAGCTTAGGAATTTAGATTATTTTAAGAGCTTTTTCAGGCAACACAATGTCATATATTACCAATATTTTATTTGTATAAATACGTGCAGTTTGTACAAAATAGGTAATGGCTAAAGGGTCTTCATGAGAAAGGAACTTGATACCAGACCTGCAAAGACGCAGCAAGGATTACAGTTGACCTTTCTCGTGAGCTCTTTCCTCCAGTTTCTCCTCTCCCACGTCATTGAGTGCGTCTTTACTTCGGTGAGCGCACTCAGTGACGACGCCAAACCGAACCATAAGCCCGTTGCTTATGGTTTTTTTTATTTCCGGAGCCAGCAGCCTGGTCCCATACCCGCGCTCCTGCAATATTCCCCCGATCTTCTGCAGCGCTTCCTTGATACCGTTGATTGTTGCTTCCAGGCTTATACCGGTGCTGGAGACCCGCACGCCAGTCCGGTGCAGGAGGTACTGGCGTCCCCGTTCCATGTCCTGCAGTTCACCCCTCAGCCGGTCTAGTTCCTTCATCAGATTTTCGGTTGTCATCTGGGAATAACGCTGGTCTTTCGTCATCAGTCTCCGCGTTGCTCCTTCCTCCCGGTTAACCACAGATGACTACCCGCTCTAATGCCCCCGCTTCATATGGGCGTGAATACTCATGATAAAATAAGCGGCCTCCGGGGTATCGAGCCCCTTCAGCCGCTAAGCCTTATATCCCCATATCTGAAGAAAGGGGCTTTACCGCGCGTCTTCTAAGTCCAGATCTTTATGCCTGAACCTGCTCCAGGATAACCTTATGGTCGACCAGGCTCAGCTCCTTGATGCGCGCCTTGATCATCTTGCGCTGGCCAAAGATATTCTCCAGCACCAGGCCATCCTCATAGGGCAGCACGCTGTCCACGTTCTCCATAAAGAGCTCATCCCTGTCATCCTTGCGCACATAGGCATGTGCTTCGCACACCATCTACACCCCCATTCATTCTACCATAGTCCTATTATAGCATAGGCTGCTCCCTGTTATCTGCCCTACCCCTTAAAACCATAACTTAAAGCTCTTGATCATAAAGTTCCTTGATCTTCTTGAAATCCTCCCACACCGGCTTCTTCTTGCTGGCATCCCTCAAAATGGCCGCAGGATGAAAGGTCGGAATGATCTTGATGCCGCCCTTTTCATAGACGTTCCCCCGAACCTGGGTAATCCTGGCATCATTATGAATCAGGCATTGGGTGGACAATGCCCCCAGACAGACGATCAAGCGCGGTTGGATCAGTTCGATCTGCCTCACCAGGTAGACAAAGCACGCCTCCGCCTCATCCTTCTTGGGGGTACGGTTACCTGGAGGACGGCATTTATTGATGTTGGTAATGAAGACATCGCTGCGCTGCAGCCCCACCGACTCCATGATCTTCTCCAGCAGTTGTCCCGCTGCGCCGACAAAGGGCTTTCCCAGGCGGTCCTCGTCGGCCCCCGGGGCCTCTCCGACAAACATCAACCTGGCATCCGGGGCGCCGTCCCCGAACACCACACCGTGGGCGTTATCCCTCAAACTGCAGCGGTGGCACTGAAGGCAATACTGCTGCAGGTTGGCGAGGTCATCATACTGGTCGAGTAGCGGCAGCCATTTCACTATATAGAATAACCTCCTGCTCCCATTCAAGATTAACCATATTGTACTTCTTCAGGCGGCCGAAAAAAACCTTGAAAATCGTATAAAAAGTTTGGTCCCTGGTTAATCTTAGAGATGACAGGAAGCACGTACTATTTTATCTTTCGGGGAGCGTAAATAACCATGGTCAATCTGGACCTGGCAGTGGAAGCCAGAGATCTGGTCAGAGGAACTACCGGGCAGGAAATACCCGGCGTCTCCGAACAGAAACAGGACTTCCCATACGGCAGCATCACCATCATCAAGATTCTCGACGAGCGTGCGGAATCGGTGATGGGTAAGCCGAAGGGAACTTATATCACCATTGAAGCCCCCGAACTCCGGCTCAAGGCGCCCGAAGTCCAGTCCAGCGTTGCCGATGTGCTGGCGCAGCACCTGCGCAGCCTGTTAAAGACATCCAAAACGGCAACCGTTTTAATCATCGGACTGGGCAACTGGCAGGCAACACCGGATGCCTTGGGACCCACGGTGGTGAAATACTCCCTGATTACACGCCACCTGCGCCAGCTCATGCCTGAGATGGTAGAGCACTACAGTTCAGTCTGCGCCTTTGCCCCAGGCGTGATGGGCATCACCGGCATCGAGACCGCCGAGATCATTCAGGGAATCGTGGAAAAAGTCAAGCCGGAAGCAATCATTGCGGTCGATGCCCTTGCAGCGACAAGTATTACCCGGCTGGGGACCACGATCCAGATCGGTGACACCGGCATCTCGCCCGGCTCCGGCGTCAACAACAACAGGACCGGGGTTACCTCTCAAACCATGGGTGTGCCCGTCATCGCCATCGGGGTGCCCACCGTGGTCAATGCCAGCGTGATCATGCAGTCCGCACTCGAGAGTTATCAATCCAAGCTCTCACGGGGTAGCCGGCTGAGTCCGGTTCTCTCCAAGGAAGTGCTCGAGGATCTCCTGAAGCCATTTGAGGGCTCGTTGATCGTCACACCGAGAGAGATCGACGACCTGATCCTGAATGCCGGCCGGACTGTTACCAGGGGAATCACCCTGGCCTTGCACCCGGAAGCAGATAAAGAGGAGATCGAAGCGTTAATGTGTTAAAAAAGATTCAAACGTAGCGAAGCGAAGTTTGAATCAGCCATGTGCCTGTTTGCGAAGAACTCGCCGAATCAGAGGGGATTAAACTCCCACTGATTGAGCATCCTGAACACACCGCCTATCTAGAGACGGGGGGCTTCTAGGCGAAGTTAAAGCGGACCGCAGGGTCCGCTTTAATCCGCAATCAGTAGACGAAGCATGGTTGTTACTTCGCCGCAATGCTATTCTGGTACTGACTCCACACTTTACGGGTCATGGCTCCACCGACAGAACCGTTATCACGGGATGAGATGTTGCCCTTGTACCCCTGGTTGAAGTCGACTCCCAGTTGACTGGCTATCTCGAACTTGAGCTGGTCCATAGCCTTTCTCGCATTGGGGTTCAGAATGGTGTTGCTGGCCATCAGTTATGCGCCTCCTTTTCATCTAAGATACTTGGTGCGACTACCCGAACTTCCGCCTGGTTTCGAAAGGGAACCCGTTACCGTCCCGCAATGCTATTCTCGTACTGTTCCCAGACTTTCTTCGTCATCCCTCCACCAACATAACCGTTGTCACGGGAAGCGATGTTGCCCTTGTAACCCTGGTTGTAGTCGACCCCAACCTGATTGGCAACTTCCATCTTGAACTGATCCAGGGCCTTCCTTGCATTCGGGTTCAGGATAGTGTTTCGAGCCACCTGGTACGCACCTCCTTTCGTCGGACGTTTGACGTCGCTTTTTATTTTGTTCAGGTTCTACGTATAGTTTGATTAAAAGTCGCCTAAAGATACTAGTAAGATGACGCCAAAAATCATAATAATTTGAAGACATAATTATAAAAACTATGATTTGCGCCATCTTTACGATATTTCCAATATAAGTTTACAATCTAAACTATGTGCCAAAAAAGCCTCGATTCTTTATAATCGAGGCATCCTGTTGAATTATTCATTATTTATACTCTTTTTTTCATACTTGTCTAGAAAAACATTATAAGGAAGCAAGTATAAGTACGATGCTTCCGCCTGGCGCAAGCCAAGCCTTCTTTAAAACTTAAAGCCATAGATCAGGCTGGGAAAACGGAATCCTATCTCCTGCATTATAGTATCATTGACATGTCCGAGGTACCTGGCGGCATATGACCTGGATGTTTCCATCAAAGAGGCGTCTTTAAAGATATCGACGACCCGAAAATCAGACAGGCCATGCTGCCTGACACCCATCAACTCCCCGGGGCCCCTGATGGCCAGGTCGCGTTCAGCGACCTGGAACCCGTCCTGGTGCTTTACCAGGGTCTTGACCCGGTCCCGGGCTTCATCGGTCTGGGGATTGCCGATCAGGATGCAGTAGCCCGCATCCTTGCCGCGGCCTACCCGGCCGCGCAGTTGGTGTAACTGTGACAGGCCAAACCGCTCCACGCCCTCGACGATCATCAACGAGGCATTGGCAACGTCCACCCCCACCTCGATCACCGTTGTGGCAACCAGGATGTTGATGTCCCCGGCCCTGAATTCCTCCATGACCCGCGCCTTCTCTTCCATCTTCAGCCTGCCGTGCAAGAGCCCCACGTTGTACTCCGGAAACTCCTCCTGCAACTCGGAAGCCCGGTTTGCCGCAGCCTCAACCTCCAGTTTCTCTGATTCTTCGATCAGGGGACAGACCACGTAGGCTTGCCGTCCGGCATCCAATTCCTGGCGCAGGAACCGGTATGCCCTCTGCTTTTCCCTGTCCGGGAGAAAATAGGTCTTGACTCCCTGCCTCCCGGGCGGCAGTTGGTCGATCACCGACAGGTCGAGGTCGCCGTAGAGAGTGAGCGTGAGGCTGCGCGGGATGGGGGTAGCGGTCATCACCAGAACGTCAGCCTGGGGGGCCTTGGATTGCAGGATATCTCGCTGCCGGACACCGAATCGGTGCTGCTCATCGATGACAATCAACCCCAGGTTGTCAAAAACGACCCCCTCTTCCAGGAGAGCATGAGTGCCCACCACAATGTCAATCTGACCATTTCTTAGCGCCTCCAGGGTCTCCTCCCGATGGCGTTTGCTGTCTCCTCCCGTCAGCGCGGCCGCCTGCACCCCCAAACGTTCGGCTGGGCCCTTCAATCCCAGGTAGTGTTGCTCCGCCAGGACCTCGGTGGGGACCATCAGCGCCCCCTGGTATCCCGCCGCCACTGCATATAAAAGGGCGTACAGGGCGACTACTGTTTTTCCGCACCCCACATCCCCCTGTAGCAGCCGGTACATGCGGCGCGGAGCGGCCAGATCGCCTCTGATCTCGCCGAGCACCCGCTGCTGGGCCGGCGTCAGGGGGAAGGGCAGGCCTCTGACAAAGGTCTCTGCCAGGGCTGACTTGGGCCTGCGCCCCACCCCCCGATGCTGGATGGTGTCCTGGATCTTCCCCAATCCCAGTGCAAATAAGAAAAGCTCTTCAAAAGCCAGCCTTTCCCGGGCTTTGGCCAGAGCTTCAAAATTGCTGGGGAAATGCACCTGCCTCAAGCTCTCCGCCAGGGGCGGCAGGTGAAGTTCGACCGCCACCTGCGCTGGTAGCAGGTCCTTCGTCCAGCAGGAATATTGTTTGACAAGCTTGTACATGAGCCGCCTCAGGGTACGCTGGCTCAAATCCTCAGTGGCGCCGTAAAAGGGCACAATCCGCCCCACGTGGACCGTATCTTCGGGATTACCGATCTCATAATCGGCGACGGTGATCTCATTACCGAACAGGCCGCCGTCGATTCTACCGGTCACCGTTACCGGTAAGCCTCGGCGCAGAGACCGCATCAAAAAGGGCTGGTTGAACCACAGGGCAGTGAGCGGCCCGCCACCGGTTCTGATCTCGGCCCTCACCACAGACAACCCCCGGCGGGTGGCCGTTGTTTCCGTTCTGGTGATAATTCCACAAACAGTAGCGTTCTCGCCCGGTTTCAACTCGCCTGACTGGTTGATGCGCCGGTCCTCGTAGCGCCGCGGTAAATAATAGAGGATGTCGAACAGTGTCACAATCCCCAGCTTCCCGAGCAGCTTTGCACGGGCCTCCCCCACTTGCGGCAAGCCGCCGGCGGGAACGGCGCCAAGCTGGCAGGCAGTCAGTTGTTTTATTGTAGCAGTACCCCTGGACATCGGCTATTCGACGCTGATCAGGAAAAAGTAGACCGGTTGCCCCCCGTATTGAAGCTCTACTTCAATCTGCGGGTGGTTGCTGCGAATCAGTGCGGCAACCCGGTCAGCCTCTTCCGGAAGCACTTCCTGTCCAGTCAATAGCGTCACCAGTTCGTCATGCCCATCCAACATCCGGTCGACCGTCGCCGGCAGCACCTGTTCCAGCGAGGCGCCTACCGCCACAATGTCTCCCTGCCAGAGACCGATCAACTCGCCCTGCTTGATTTCCATATCCTTGACAGCCGCATCGCGCACTGCGTAAGTCACTTCCGCGGCCTTTATCCGGCTTGCAGCCTGCTCCATTTTCCCAATGTTGGCAGTCATGTCCAGGGATGGATTGAAGGCGAGAATGGCCGCGATCCCGGCCTGAATGCTGGTGGTGGGAAGGATCACCACGCTGCGGGAGACTAGTTTTCCTGCCTGCTCGGCGGCCATAATCAGGTTCTTGTTGTTAGGCAGGATTAGCACCTGCTTATTTGGCATCGCTTCAATCGCCCTGACAAACTCTTCCACCGGCGGGTTCATGGTCTGCCCGCCGGCGACGATCTGTGCCGCTCCCAGGCTCCGGAAGATCTCCTCGATTCCCTCACCGGCAGCCACCGCCAATACCCCGATATCCAGGGAAACGCCCGCTTTGCCGGTGGTTGAGGCCACATCCGGCTTCAGAGCTGCATCATTGCCATGTGCTTGCTGCCACTGGTCGCGCATGTTGCTGACCTGTATATCGTGCAGCGTCCCAAACTGCAGGCAATGCTCCAGCACCTGTCCGGGATGATTGGAATGTACATGGATCTTGATCACATCATCGATGTTGGCAACGATCAGACTCCCGCCATACTCCTGGAGGGCGAGGCGCAGTTGTCCCACACAGGCGGGATCACCCCGCAGCAGAAATTCGACGCAGTATATATAGACAAAATCTTCATCGTCGTCCAGAACAGAGATCTGTAATTGTGATGCGAGGGGTCGCTCCCGGCGGTGCGATGTCCGGTGGACCTGGCGCGGACACGGCGCCACCGCTTCAGCGGGCGCTTGAGAGGCGAGATTCTTGTTGGCATCGGCTCTGCCTCTGAGTTCATCACCACTGAGGTGCGCATCCGCCACTTCCCGCGCCGCACCGGAGTTGTTGCTTTGCACATCACAGTTGGCGGGCGTGCTTTCAGATTCACCATGAACTACCGAGGTACCCGTTTTAGCGGGCCGGGTACCAGTAAGCACCCGCTCACGCCTCGCACTTCTCAATTTTCCCAGTTCCATCAAGCCTCCCTCCAGAAGGAACAGCAGGCCCTTCCCCCCGGCATCTACCACGCCGGCCTTTTTTAGAACCGGAAGCAATTCCGGTGTCATCTGCAGCGTCTCATTTCCCTTCTGCACTGCTAACAATAGCGCCTGCACCAGATCGGACTCCGTCTTAACGGCCTCACTCAGACCCTGCGAGAAACCCTTGGCTACTGTCAGCATTGTCCCCTCAACCGGCTTCATCACAGCATGATAGGCCGTCGACACCGCCATCTGCCAGGCCCTGGCAAACTGGGCCATGGTGATCTCATCGCTGCCTTTGACAGCGTCGGCAAAGCCGCGGATCAACTGAGATAAAATAACTCCGGAATTTCCCCGGGCACCCATCAGAGAGCCCTTCGCCAGCGCTTCGCTGACAGCGCTCAGGCTGAGAGCTTTTATTTGCTGCAGTTCCCGAACTGCTGCTTGCATCGTCAGGTACATATTGCGTCCGGTATCGCCATCGGGTACCGGAAAGACATTCAACCTGTCAATCTCTTGCTGGTGCTCGGCGAGAGAGGCCAGTCCACCTTCAAAAAGCACCCTTACCTGTTCTCCAGTCACACCCTCCAGGACCAATCACCCTTTCCTTGATTGTGACCCAGCGCTACCTTAAAAGATGCCCAACGCTTATCATTAATTAAGTCCGATCTAACTCCTGCTGATCTTAATTAATTTCTGCCAGCTTGATTGCGAGCGTAGCGAGCCCTGTAGGTACCCCGGGTACCGGGGCCCTCTGGGCGCGGTGGGATGGGGCACATCGTTACCCCGCGCCGCGCCCGCAAGCGGGCACCCGGCATGCGCGGGGTTTCGTTCTCGACAATCACTGAAACAATTTGACTCCCGTCACATTGATATTGATTGCTGCAGGGCGCAGACCCGTCATTTTTTCGATCTCATACTGGACCGTCTCCATGGTGTTGGAGGCAACCTCGGCGATCTTGACGCCGTAGCACATGACGACATACAGATCGATCTTCACTTCATCGCCGTCCAGGTTGACATCAACACCCTGGCTCAGGGCATCCCAGCCGAGGATCTCCGATACTCCCTGGCGCCACCCCCTGGGGACCATGCCAACAATGCCATAGCAACGAACTGCAGCCGCTCCCGCAATCGTTGCCAGGGTCTCGCTGGAAATCTCGATGATGCCATACTCGGTTTTGGTCATTTGACCCATAATTAAGCCTCCCTTACCGACATAGCGCCGTAATGCCCCTGGTTTTAGACATGGGATTCAACTGGGCCTTGGCTTCAGTGGGGGTGCTTTCCCCCCACTGAAGCTTAGAGCCAGTTAATACAGTGATGTAGCCGCTCTTATTCCACCGCTTCGGAAAAGCGGGGGTATTAGAGCGGGTAGTCATCTGTGATAAGGCGTAGCGGCCTTCCCTCATTTTTTTTAGCAGAACATTTGTACTTATGTTATAATCAAATATACAGTTCTTTAAAAAGCGACTGCCCAGCGGTGATTGTACCGCCACAGGGTTCGGGGATGAAGTCAAACGGAGTATGACTTGATCCCAATTATATGCCAAAGATTCGGCGATAACAAGAACTCTGGCTGCATTCCGTCAAAGGAGCGTACGACGGGAGCGTACGCTTGTCTTGCCAGCGCCGGACCTTTTTGCTAGAATAGTCTTTGTGATAGAGGAAGGGGGGAAGTTACGTGGCAGTATGCGCTTATTGCGGCAAGGGAGTCAGGATCGGCATGCAGGTCAGCCACAGCCATATCCGCACCAAAAGAACCTGGCTGCCCAATCTGCAACCTGTCAGAACCGTTGTCAACGGCAAACCAGAGCGCCTGATGGTCTGCACCCGCTGCCTGAAAGCGGGCAAAGTCAAGCGCGCCTAATGGTCGTTGGCCGTTGGCCGTTGGATGCATGTTATTCTGCATGTAATTCATTAAATACCAAGGCTATTGATCTTTTTTCCAATAGCGAACTACCAACCACCAACCACCTAAATCAGGCTCGTCTCGGCCATGACCTGTCTTGTCTTCAGGACAATGATCCGCACTCCGCTACCAGTATCGGCGACCGCCACGGTCGCCGTTTTCTGCTCATCCTTGGGCAAGGATGGTGATCCCGGGTTGAGCAGGAGCCGCATGTCAATCTTCCCGGGACGGCTTGTCCTGGGTTACTCCGGCCGTCTGCCCACCCGCTTGCAACTCCCGCAGCAGGTTGGCCATCTCCAGGGCGGTCAAAGCGGCATCAGCGCCCTTGTTGCCTGCCTTGGTACCAGCGCGCTCGATCGCCTGCTCCAGAGTGTCGGCCGTGATCAGGCCGTAGACGATGGGCAGGCCCTTATCCAGACCGATCTGGGCGATCCCCTTGGTGACCTCGCTGGCAATAAACTCGAAGTGGGGCGTTGCCCCCCTGATGATGGCGCCCAGGCAGATCACCGCGTCATAACTCCGTGCTGCCATTTTTTTGGCCGCCAGGGGGATTTCAAAGGCGCCGGGCACCCAGGCAATCTCAATGGCGCCATCATCCACATCGTGCCGCAGCAGGGCATCCATCGCACCGCTCAATAGGTGGCTGGTGATGAAATCATTGAATCTTGCCACGACTATCCCGAAACGCATCCCCTGACCGATCAGCTTACCTTCATACGTCTTTGCCATAGCACGCCTCTCCTTCTATTTTTCCTATTTTCCCAGGGCCAGCAAGTGACCCATCTTCTCCTGCTTAGTCTCCAAGTAACGCCTATTCTCCTGCACCGGAGGGATCTCGATCGGCACCCGCTCTACGATCTCCAGTCCATATCCCTCCAGGCCGGCAATTTTTCGGGGGTTGTTGGTCAACAGCCGGATCTTGCGCAGTCCCAGATCGACGAGGATCTGCGCCCCAAAACCGTAATCCCGCAGGTCCGGAGGAAAACCGAGCAACTCGTTGGCTTCAACGGTATCGCACCCCTGGTCCTGGAGGTGGTAGGCACGGATCTTATTGGGCAATCCGATTCCCCGGCCCTCCTGTCGCATGTAGAGGATGACGCCGGCACCCTCGTCGGCGATCATACGCATCGCCTGGGCCAACTGCTGACCGCAGTCGCAGCGCAGTGAACCAAAAACATCGCCGGTAAGACACTCCGAATGCACCCTGGTCAAGGTCGGGCGCGCCGGGTCGAGGTCACCCCTGATCAGGGCCAGGTGGCAGTTGTGGTCGAGGATGGTCTCATAGGCCACTGCCTGAAAATCGCCGTACTTGGTGGGCAGATGTGTCGTTGCCACCCGGCGGATCAGCTTCTCGGTGCGGCGGCGGTATTCGATCAGGTCGGCGACGGTGATGATCTTCAGGTCGTGCTTCTGGGAGAACTCCAGCAATTGTGGAACACGTGCCATGGTGCCGTCGTCGTTCATGATCTCGCAGCAAACACCGGCCGGATAGAGGCCAGCCAGCCGCGCCAGGTCAACCGAGGTCTCGGTGTGTCCGGCCCTTCTCATTACGCCCCCTTTTTTGGCCCGTAGCGGAAATATATGCCCCGGGCGACGCAAGTCTGCAGACTTGGCGGCAGGGTCGATGATCGTCCTGACGGTCAGGGCGCGTTCGAAGGCGGAAATACCCGTGGTCGCCGTGGCCGCATCCACCGACACGGTAAAAGCCGTCTCCAGGCCCTCTGTGTTCTGTTCAACCATCTGTTGGATATCCAACTCATCCAGGCGCTCCCCGGTCATTGGCATGCAGATCAGGCCCTTTGCATAGGTGGCCATGAAGTTGATGGCCTCCGGGGTGGTTTTCTCTGCGGCAATGATCAGGTCGCCCTCGTTCTCCCGGTCCTCGTCATCCACCACGATGACCATCCGGCCTACCCGGATCTCCTCGATCGCTTCCTCTACCGCATGAAACTCGCCGTTTCTCATGACAGCTTCCCCTCCATAGTGTGCGAATATAAGCGTCGTTACGGTAGTTTACATAAAACCATTCTCGGCCAACCAGTCGGTGGTGATATCCTTCTTTGGCTGAACGCCGGATCGCTGCAACAGGCTGCTCACATACTTGCCAAGCAGGTCAGCCTCTATGTTCAGCAGGTCCCCGGTCTTTTTACCGCCCAGGGTGGTGGTCTCCCTGGTGCGGGGGATCAGGCCGACCATCAGCGCCCCCTCTTTCAAAGCAGCGATGGTCAGGCTCACCCCATCCAGGGTTACCGAACCCTGCGGGATCAGGTATTGCTCCAACTCCCCGGGCGCGGCCACCCACATCTCGGTGGCAATACCGTTATCCTGCAGGCTCAGGATAACGCCGGCAGCATCAACATGGCCGGCGACCAGATGTCCGCCCAGTCTGTCCCCCATTGCCAGCGCCCGCTCCAGGTTTACCCGGGACCCTGCCTGCAAACGCCCGAGGTTGGTCTTCCGAAGGGTTTCGTACATCACGTCAACGGTAAAACTACCGGCTGAAAACCCGGTCACCGTCAGGCAGGCGCCGTTCACAGCAATGCTGTCCCCCAGTCTGATGTCGTCCAAGACCCTGGCCGCCTCCACTGTCAGGGCGGCCGAAGACTGCCCTGGCGCCAGGTTCCCGATCACTCCCATCTCTTCAACAATACCGGTGAACATCCCGCTCTCATCCCCATCCCGTTTCTATTCCGACCGCGCCTGCCAGGCGGGCACCCGCTTCCGGGATCTACCCCGGGTATCCCGTAATCATCAGGTCGGCGCCTATCTTTTGGCACTCCAGCGCTGTGAGATGCAACGCCCCGGCCAGGGTCGCCGCCCCCGCCCCCCCGAAGGGACCAGGGGCGCCGCTGCCGCCGATAATCACGGGGGCGATAAAGACGATAAACTTGTCGACGGCTCGCGCTTTGAGAAAGTTGGCATTCAGGAGACTGCCGCCTTCCAGGAGCAGGCTGACCAACTCCCGTCTCCCCAACTCCTGCAGTAGCGCCAGGATGTCTACCAGGCCATCGACTCCCGGCAGCTCCCAGACTTCCACCCCCTGCTCCCTCAGCATCTCTTTCTTGCCGGGCGGGCATTGGCCATCTACCACAGCCACTGCCACGGGGTAATCCCGCGCCGTCTGCACCAACTGAGACTCCAGTGGGATTCTGAGGCTGCTGTCGGCGACTACCCGCAGCGGCTTCTTTTCAGCGCCCGGCAGCCTGACCGTCAGCAGGGGGTCATCCGCCAGCACCGTCCCTATTCCCACCAGCACGGCATCATTCTCCGCCCGAACATGCTGCACCAGGTTGCGGGATTCAGTACCGGTGATCCACTTGGAATCTCCAGATCTGGTGGCGATCTTGCCGTCCAGGCTCATGCCCGCCTTGAGGGTGACAAAGGGTTGCCTGGCTACAATATACTTAAAATAAACCTCATTGAGGCGCCTGGCCTCGGCATCCAGTACTCCAGACCTTACTTTCAAGCCTGCCTGCTGCAAGGCTTGCAGGCCTTTTCCCGCCACCAGCGGGTTGGGGTCAAGGGTGGCCGTGACCACCCTCTTGATACCCGCCCTGATGATCGCCCCGGTGCATGGCGGTGTCCGTCCAAAGTGGCAGCAGGGCTCCAGAGAAACGTACAGGGTCTCCCCCCTGGCCCGTAACCCGGCCTGCCCGAGGGCGAGAATTTCAGCATGTGGCGCGCCCGCTTTATGGTGGTAACCCTCTCCCAGGACTGTTCCGTCGCTGACGACGACCGCCCCCACCATGGGATTGGGGCTGGTCTTCCCCTTCGCTAGCGCTGCCAATTCCAGCGCCCGTGCCATAAAGGCCTGATCTTGATCCACGGCGCCCGCCTCCATCTCTGCCGCAAAACAAAAAAACCCGCACCGAAGAGGCGGGAATTGATCAAGACCAGCACAAAGCCAGCATGAACAAGAGCGCCCTCTCCCATCCAGACTCTACTGTCGGCTCCGGATTCCCACCGGATCAGCCCTCTGCCTGCATCGTTTCACCGATCACCAGCACCGGGTTCGCGGGCTCATCCTCCTGTCCACAGATGACAACCCGCTCTAATGCCCCCGCTTCTTTGAAGCGGCGGGATAAGAGCGGCTAGTCACTGTACTAACTGGCTCTATGCTTCAGTGGGGGACTGATCCCCACTGCAGCCAAGACCCAGTTGAAGAGGCATCACCGCCGGTGCGGGAATCTCACCCGCCCCCGAGGAACTTCACAAATTCATTTTACACCCATTAGTATTGAGCGTCAAGAAAAGTGTTCTATTAACTTCCTATATTCTTGCAGGGTCGCGGCCACGTCCCCTGACCCGAACAGGGCGGAGCCGATCACGAGATGATTGGCGCCGGCAGTTGCAACCGCCTTCACGTTGGCCTTATTGATGCCGCCGTCCACCTGCAGGTCCGGCTGCCGATCGCTGGCGTCGAGGATGCCGCGCAGAGTCCGAATCTTATCGTACATCCCGGCGATGAACTCCTGCCCTCCCCATCCGGGGCTGACCGTCATCAACAACACCAGGTCCACCTGGTCAAGGACGTACTCCACGGCAGAAAGCGGCGTGGCCGGATTCAAGGCCACCCCCGCCTTCAGGCCGAGGGCCTTCACGGCTTCAACAGTGCGATAGAGGTGCGGGCAGGTCTCGGCGTGCACGGTGATGCTGTCGCTCCCGGCCGCGGCGAAAGCCTCCAACAGGTAATCCGGGTGGTCTACCATGAGGTGGGCGTCGAAAGGCAGCCCGGTAGTCTTGCGGAGGGCTGCCACCACCGGCGGCCCGAAGGTCAGGTTGGGAACGAAATGACCATCCATGATATCCAGGTGCAGGGAGTCGGCGCCTCCCTGTTCCAGTAAACGCACCTGGTCGGCAAGCTGGCCAAAATCAGCACTCAGGATAGATGGCGCAATCTTGATCCTCATGCACAGTCCTCTCTTTCATCAGCACCCCAAAATAAGCACAAGATACTTCGCGCCAGTGGCAGGGCGCCAGTCTTCCCTAATAGGTCCTCTCCTTCACCAGCACCTCTGCCAAGAACGACAGGTAGTTCCGGTAGCGGCTGGCCACGATGAGCCCCTTGTCCAGGGCCTGTTTGACGGCGCAGTCCGGCTCTTTGTGATGCAGGCAGTTTAAAAAGCGGCACTCACCGGCGAGGCTCCTTATCTCCGGGAAATGCTTGGCGAGATCGGCCCTGTCCAACGGCGGCAGGTCCAAATTGCTGAAACCGGGGGTGTCGGCGATAAAACCGTCCGCTACCGGCAACAATTCCACATGCCTGGTGGTGTGGCGCCCGCGTCCCAATTTGCGGCTGACCTCTCCGGTTCCCTGGGCGAAACAGGGATCCAGGGCGTTGATGATAGTTGACTTGCCAGCGCCGGAGGGTCCAGCCATGACCGATATCTTGCCGTCGATCGCCCGGCGCAGGGTGTCCAGGCCGTCGCCCTTCAAAGCGGAGGCGGCGAACGCCTGGTAGCCGGCCTTTCCATATACGGACAGCAACCGGTCCGCCTCCTCCCGGCCGACCAGGTCAAGCTTGTTGAAACAGATCAACGTCTGAAGGCGTTCTGACTGGCAGCAGATCAGCATCCGGTCCGTCAAGTTCAGGTCCGGATCCGGATGAGCCAATGGCACCACCAGGAGCACCTGATCCACGTTGGCCACCCGGGGCCTTGCCAGAACATTCCTGCGGGGCAAGATCGATTCGAGCGTACCGGAACAGTTCTCCATGGGCGTGAACATGACCCGGTCGCCCACCACCGGCGCCCCCGGCAACGCCGGGGAACCCGGCGCCGCCACTTCAGCAGTCGAGCCGCGGCGTAAACGCCCCCTCGCGCTCAATTCCCAGGTCCGGCCCTCGGCCCTGACATAATAGAAACCACCGTACGCCTTGATTAGCAGACCTTCACGCATTAAATACTCCTGCTATTAGTCCTCGGCTATTGGTCGTTGGTAAACGCCGTCTTGTGCTCCAACCACCAAGGCGTCCGCAAGCGGGCACCCGACCACCAACCACAATTTAGCCGACAGAATGTTGTTCCACCATGTTCCCCTGAAAGTACACTTTCAAGACCCCGGAACCGTAAACCTCAAAAGTCTTGTGGAGCGTATCGCCGGGATACTGGACCTGATCGTAGACAACCCGTTCCCCGAGCACATCATCGACGACCACCTTGACCTCGCCGGTCTCGTGTACATCCATGTCGACGGGAACATCCCACTGCTTCGGTCCTGGCCCGGTGCTGATATAGACATTGACTGCCATCCCCGCCTGCGCCATCGTGCCCGGACTGACATCCTGGCGGGTGATCAATCCGGGCGGGTAGTCCTGGCTGCTCTCGTCGGTGGTGTTTCCCAGGACTAATCCCAAGGCTGTCAAGGCTGTCTGGGCCTGGTCGACTGTCTGGCCTACCAGCGACGGCACGATCGGGCCGCTGGATGCGATAGTAAGGGTGATCGCGCTCTTACCGGGCACATTGCTGTCACCCTTCGGATCCTGAGCAATCACCGTCCCCGGCGGAGCGTTCGGATCGTTGCTCGGCTGGTATTTCGACTTGACCGTGAAGCCGCTATTGTCCAGGGTGATCTTGGCAGTCTGCAGCGTGTAGCCCGTTACGTCGGGCAAGTAGACCAGGCTGGGGCCCTGGCTGACCGAGAGCCGGACGGTCTGTCCTTTTTTCATGACGTAACCGGCGACGGGATCCTGATTGACCACGATACCGCTGGCGACACTATCGCTGTCCACTGTTTGTACCGCTGGCGTCAGCCCTGCAGCAAGAATGGCGCTATTGGCCTGGTCCTGGCTCATGTTGGTCACTTGCGGCACTGTCACGTCGACACCCGTAAAGTACCACTTGAAAAAAGCGTAGCCGCCGCCCACTGCCAGCAACAGCAGTAAGACGATCAGACTGACCAGGGCGGCCGGGCGCAGACGCCGCCGCGCCCGCAAGCGGGCACCCGCCGGCAGAAGAAGCTCATGGGTTAACTCATCGGCGCCGGCGCTGTCCCCGGCTAACAGGGAAACTTCCGACAGGGCCTGCTGCATCTCTCTGGCTGACTGAAAACGCTGGGAGGGGTCTTTTGCCAGGGCCTTGAAAATGATCTCCTCCAGCCGCTGGGGTATGGCCGGGTTATCTTTGCGTAGCGCCGGAAGGAGGCCCTGCACGTGCTTGAGAGCAACGGTTACCGGGTTGTCTCCCTGGAAGGGCAGGCGTCCGGAAACGGCTTCGTAGAGCACCACTCCCAGCGAGTACAGATCTGATTTCGGCCCCGTTTCCTCGCCCCGGGCCTGCTCCGGCGACAGGTAGTGCACCGATCCCATCACAGTATCGGATCTGGTCACCGTGGCGCTAGGGATAGACAGCACCCGGGCCAGGCCGAAATCGGTCACCTTCACCCGGCCCCTGGGAGTCACCAGGATGTTGTGAGACTTGATGTCCCTGTGGATAATGCCCTTCTCGTGGGCGTGCGCCAGGGCGGCGCAGACCTGAACCCCCAGGTTGACGGTTTCCGCCGGGCTCAGGGGCCCCTCCTTCTGGACGATCTCCTTCAGGGTCAGACCCTCGACATACTCCATCACCAGGTAGGGCAAGCCATTTTCCTGGCCGACATCGTAGATGCTGACGATGTTCGGGTGAGAGAGGCTGGCCACGGCCTGGGCCTCCACCTGGAACCGCCGCACGAAGTCCTTGTCCTCCGCCAGGTCGCTTCTCAGTATTTTAACGGTAACGATCCGGCTCAGGATGGTGTCCCGGGCCTGGTACACATGAGACATACCACCGGACCCGAGCTTGGCAATGATCTCGTATCTCCCGCCGAGTATCTGCCCAACCATCGTCTGTCAACCTCCTTGGCTCAAGGCAAGCTGTATCAGTTGGCGCGCTATCGGGCCCGCTACCTGGCTGCCCTCGCCTCCGTGCTCGACCATCACGCAGACCGCCACCTGGGGGTTGCTGGCCGGTGCGAAGGCTACGAACCAAGAGTGTGGAGCGCCACCGGGGTTTTCAGCCGACCCGGTTTTGCCCGCCACCTCCAGCCCGGGAATGTTCGCCACCGTTCCCGTGCCACTGTTGACCACACCCACCATGGCCTGTTTGACCTGATCCGCCACCTGCGGTGACGTCACTCTTCTCAGAACCCTTGGCTTGGCGGTCCAAATAACACCACTGCCGGGGTCCCGGATCTGCTGCACCAGGTAGGGCTGCATCATGACACCGCCGTTGGCGATCGCCCCGTCCACCAGGGCCATGTACAACGGAGTGGCCAGGATCCTCCCCTGTCCGATGGCTGACTCGGCAAGCCCGTTCGGATCTTGAAGGCTCTTCTGGTAAAGGGGAACCTGACTCACCGGCAGGTCAAGGCTCAGGGGATCACCCCAGCCGAAGCTTTCCAGTCCCTTCGTGAAGTCCTCCGACCCGATGTTCAGCCCTAAATGCGCAAAATAGGTATCGCAGGAAACCGCCAGGGCGCTGTTCAGATCGACTACCCCATGAACCCCCCAGCAGTGCAATACCCGGCCCTGAATCGTGATCTCCCCGGTGCAATCATAGGTCTCATTGGGCAATCCAGGGTCCTTGACCAGGCCGATCGAGGCAGTGACGATCTTCATCGTCGATCCCGGAGGGTACAGCCCCTGGGTCGCCCGGTCCAGCAGCGGACGTCCGGGGTCGGTACTGGTCTTGTCCCACTGGTTCTCCAGGCTCTGTTCGTTCGGGTCGAAGGACGGTGTGCTCACCAGAGCCAGAATCTCTCCCGTCTGGGGATTCAACACCACCGCCGCTCCGGTGTATGGCGAGAGCAGGTCCCACGCTCTCTGCTGCAGCCTGTTGTCGATGGTCAGGTAGAGATCGTTCCCCCGCACCCCTTTCAGGCCCCAGCGCACCGACAGCCTTTCCACCAGCGAACCCTTGAGGCCCAACAGTTCGGCATCGTACGCCTTTTCCAGGCCGGTCTTGCCAAGGCGCCTGGAATCGTACCCGATGATGTGCGCATACAGTGGACCAAAGGGATAGGAGCGGTTATTTTGATCGCCGCTACCAGTACTCACCGCTAATGCTTCTCCCTGCCGGTCGTAAATTCCTCCCCGGAGCACCCGGCTTTCGACGATCCAGAGGCGGGGATTGCCGCTTGACTGGCTGAGGCTGTCGCCCCTGGCCACCACGATATAGATAAGGTAGAGGGACAGCAGCAGAAAACACCCTGCAATAAAGTACCGGTACTTGTTTATTGTATCACGCAACGGATCAGACATAAACCTCGCCTCGAAATCACCTGTATTCGCTGAGCTTCACCAGGAAGCCGATCATAAAACTGCCGGCAACGTACGAACTTCCCCCATAAGAGAGAAAGGGCAGCGTGATCCCCGTCAGCGGGATCAGGTTGGTCACGCCGCCGATGATGATCAACGTCTGCAGGGACAGCAGGGAGCTAAATCCGAAAGCCAGCAACCGGCCAAAACTGTCGCTTACCTGGAGAGCGACCCTGAACCCCTGCCAGGCCAACAGGAGATAGAGCATCAGGATCCCCAGGGCGCCGAAAAGGCCGATCTCCTCACCGATCAGGGGGAAGATCAAATCTGTGTGCACCGCCGGGATCAATGCCGGAAACCCGCTCCCCAGCCCCCATCCCACCAAACCAGCGCCTCCCAGGGCAAACAGGGACTGGATGATCTGGTAGCCGCCTGTTGCTGCGTACTGCCAGGGGTTTACAAAAACCAGGACCCGCTCCTGGACATGAGGAAAGACCAGGTACATCAGACTAGCGCAGGCAAAGAACAGCAGCAATCCGGAGAAGAGGTGGAACAACCGGTTGGTGGCGACATAGACCATGCTGATAAACAGGGAAAAAAACAGCAGGGCCATCCCGATGTCCTTCTGAAACGCCAGCAACAGCAACGACAGGCCGATGGCCGCCAGCAGCGGGCCCAGGTAAGGCCAGTCAGGCAGCAGAAAGCGGCCTATCCGGCGTGTTCCCAGACGCAGCACTTCCTTGTTCTCGTCGAGATAACCCGCCAAAAAAATGATGATAAAGATCTTTACCAGTTCGGAAGGCTCGAGGTGCATGGCGCCCAAGGTCAGCCAACTGCGGCTCCCCCCCACGGCGGCGCCAAAAAGCACGGTCATGAGCAGGAAGAACATCCCGATCGCCAGAAAAAGATATTTATAGTCGAACAGACGTTTATAGTCCCGCAAGATCGCCCGGGTCAGCCAGAAAACAACCACTCCGAGGATAATCCAGAATGACTGCCGCAGCCCGAAGACCGGGTCGATCCGGAACAGGAAGACCAGGCTCAGGGCAGACAGGATGGCTACCGGAATGAAAAGGAAGGAACCCCAGCCCTGGCGTTGAAGCTTTAGGCAGGTGGCGCTGAGTATGACCGCAACCGCAGCCAACAGGCCGAGGTCCCGGAGCGTCAGCATCTGCTGCCAGTATAGCGAGAGACCACCGGTTAGCAGCAAGATTCCTGGTGCGATGGAGAGAAAGAAGTGTCTATTTTCCTGGCGCACCAGCTTGAGGCCGAGGGTCGTCCTGCCGATCTGCAGCCGGTCACCGGGCAGCAGCCGCTCAGGCAGATTGAGGGTTCTATCGTTAATAAGAGTGCCGTTGGCGCTGCCTAGGTCTTCAACGAAGTAGCCGTCTCCGGAGGCATAAATCCGGGCATGGCGAAACGAGACAAAGGCGTCCGGTAGAACGATGTCACAACCGGAGTCCCTCCCGAGCACCGTTTCCCGGTTCAAGTTCCATGAGGCCTCGGGCGCTTGCCCGGAAAAGCGCCCCAACAGCCAATCCGATTTGAGCACCGTGAGCGTATGCGAGGCAACTTGTGGCGACCATTCCCTCTTGTTCAGGTATAAATAGAGAATCAGGGACATGAGGGCATAGAACAGGGCTGACATGGTATATTTTTGGATCAATGCCACCCAGAACATGCGGAGTCCCTAACCCCCTTCTATCTGAAAGATATTTTCCCCGATCTGGATCAGGTCGCCGGCGCCGATCTGCTGCTCTTCAATCCTGTCGCCGTTGACAAAAGTACCGTTGCGGCTCTTCAGGTCTTTCAAGACCAGTGCTCCGTCACGCCACTCCACCTGGGCGTGTTCACGGGAGGCGTTGATATCTGCGAGACAGATGTTGTTGGTCATTTTACGCCCGATGGTGAGGTGCTGATGTTCGCGCTCCCGTCCCAGCGAAAAGATCTTGCCCATATCGGGTCCCCGAACCGCCGCCAGGTGTAGTCCCGTCGGCTCCCGGCCATCAGCCTCTCTCTTGCCGAAGATCATGGTCTGGTCGATGCGTTGCAACTCAGTGGTACGCCCGGCGCCGGCCTCTTCCCCATACCCCGTCCTGGCCGCCTCCTCTGCGGTTGCGCTGACAGTTGCGTTGAAGGAGGACTCGATCCTGATTCCACCCGCATCCAGCGCCTGGTCCTCTTTAAAGGAGACGTCCGGTTTTCCGATCAGGGAAAATCCCTTTTCCTCCGACTGTTCCAGGATGTGCCCCTCCAACTCCCC
>Ga0224558_1000327_pt1 | contig 55999 bp, 53 predicted proteins | sample 714S32024metaG_FD_180682 | JGI IMG/M metagenome (GOLD analysis project Ga0224558, IMG submission 180682) | Peat soil microbial communities from Stordalen Mire, Sweden - 717 S3 20-24 | ecosystem: Environmental > Terrestrial > Soil > Wetlands > Peat | place: Sweden: Norrbotten County, Stordalen... | reverse complement strand
GCCGCCGCTTTCCATGGCGATGTCGGTGCCTGTCCCCATGGCGATTCCTACTTGCGCTTGCGCCAGCGCGGGGGCGTCGTTGATGCCGTCGCCCGCCATGGCTACCACTCGGCCTTCGTGCTGGAGACTGTTGACGATCGCGGCTTTTTGCGCGGGCAGAACTTCCGCTTTGAAGTCTTCTATTCCGAGGGTCCGCGCAATCTGCTGGGCCGTGGCCAGATTGTCGCCGGTGAGCATGACCAACCGGATTCCCTGGGCTTGCAATTCGCGCAGTGCCATGGCGGTGGATTCCTTCACGGGGTCGGCTACGGCAATGTTACCGGCGTACTTGCCGTCGACTGCCACGTAAATTGTGGTAGATGCGGCGGGCTTGAGAACTGAGACCGCCGCTTCGCTCCGGAATGCTCCCAGCGCGCGCATCATAGCGATGTTTCCAACCTCCACGCTCTTCCCTTCTACCGTCCCGCACACGCCCTGGCCCGGGGTGGATTGAAAATTGGCGGGCTCGCTTAAAGTCAGCTTCAGTTCATTTGCCTTCATGACAATCGCCGCACCCAGCGGATGTTCGCTGGCACGCTCCAGACTTGCTGCCAGCCGCAGAAGCTCGTTTTCTGAGATGCCCGGCGGATTTCCGGCGGTCGATATCGCCACCACTTTCGGCTTTCCCTCGGTGAGCGTACCGGTCTTATCGAAGACGATGGTGTCCACCTTTTCGAGAGTCTCGAGCGCCTCTGCATTCTTGATGAGCACGCCTGCGTGCGCGCCGCGTCCGGTACCGACCATGATCGCCATCGGCGTCGCCAGGCCCAACGCGCACGGACACGCGATGATCAGCACGGCCACGGCGTTCACGATGGCATGCGCGAAACGGGGTTCCGGCCCGAAGCTCACCCATACAGTGAATGTCACTACCGCAATCGCAATCACCGCCGGAACAAACCAGCCGGCGACTTTATCGGCCAGCCTTTGGATGGGGGCGCGTGTGCGCTGCGCCTGGCTGACCATCTGCACGATCTGCGCCAGCATGGTCTCGCTGCCTACGCGCTCGGCTCGCATCACGAGAGATCCGTTGCCGTTCACGGTCGCTCCGATGACGCGCGAGGCCGGTGTCTTCTCCACGGGAATGGATTCGCCCGTGATCATGGACTCGTCCACTACGCTCGAGCCCTCGAGCACAACGCCATCGACGGGGATTTTTTCTCCCGGACGCACGCGCAGACGATCTCCCGGCTTTACCTGGTCGAGCGGGATATCGCGCTCGGCATTTCTGCCGTTGTCGCTCGTCGTCATCACGCGCGCCATCTTCGGGCTTAGATCGAGCAGCGCGCGGATCGCGCTGGACGTTTGGCTGCGGGCGCGCAACTCCAGCACCTGCCCCAGCAACACCAGGGTTACGATCGCCGCGGCGGCTTCAAAGTAAACATCGGGGCGATTGCCCATGCTGCGGAACGAGGCCGGAAAGATCTGCGGGAACAAAGTCGCCACCAGGCTGAAGAGGTAGGCGACACCCGTGCCCATGGCGATCAGCGTGAACATGTTGGTGCTGCGATTTATCAGCGACGCCCATCCGCGCTGGAAGAACGGCCAGCCACACCAGAGCACGACGGGCGTGGCGAGCAGGAGTTCGAGCCACGGCAGTCCCCAGTTCCACGGCGATGCCATGAGCGCATGCGGCCACAACATGCTGCCCATGGCAATCGCCAGCAGTGGCGCGGTCAACGCCAGGCTGATCCAAAACCGGCGCGTCATGTCGCTTAGTTCGGGATTCGCTTCTTCGGCCGTCAGCGTGCGCGGCTCCAGTGCCATGCCGCAGATCGGACAACTCCCCGGCTCTGCGCGCACGACTTCCGGATGCATTGGGCAGGTGTACTCGGTCTTGCTCGAGGGGAGCGCCGGCGACTCGGGATCGAGCGCCATTCCACACTTGGGACATGGTCCCGGCCCAATTTGCCGCACCTCGGGGCACATCGGACAAACGTAGACTCGCGTATCTTTTGCGGGGCCGCCCGGCGACGGGGCATTGGGAGACGCGGCTGGCTTGTTCGGCGTTGGCACGACCAACGCTGGCCCTAGAGATACCAATCCCGATTTCATCGTCATTGGTTTGGGAGCGGAAGCCAGGAGCTCCTCGGGATTTGTCTGGAACTTTGCCTGGCAACCGGCGCAGCAGAAGAAATACTGTTTGCCGTTGTGGTGCGTCTTGTAGCGAGCGGTTGCCGGATTCACATCCATCCCGCAGACGGGGTCCTTCGCTTGCGTCTTGGCGGAGGACGATGCGGCGTTCGGGATGTCCCCGGGGTTCAGGTGGTCCATGGCTTGGCTGCCAGAAGTCTAAATCGAATCCAGATTTGCCGTGACTGCGAACAACTGCCGAGCTGCGCTCGGCATGGACGGCCGAGGCGGCCGTCCCTACACGAACACACCCGACGCTGCCTGCCAGATCGCGCTTGGCGGAATCCAGCGCCTATTAGATACTCATATTAGATTCACCAGAGTAAACCTCGAACCTTATTCCTTGGGAGAAATGAAAATGACGTATCTGGAAGTCACCTACCGCTACCAGACTCCGCCCGGAGAAGCTGAGTTGCGGGCCATTGACAGTGTCCGCGAGGTCTACGGAATACAGCGCATCCAGTTCAACGAGAAAGAGCGGACGGTATGCGTGCTGTTCGACGCCTCGCGATTGAAGGGCGACGGGGTAGTCAAGTTGCTGCGCGAGGCCGGCATCGACGTGCAGGAGCCACTGGTTCTCGCCTGAGGGCTTGTGGCGGGAGGTGAGAAGGAGTCAAACGGCACTCCGCCCGCTTCCCGGCATTAGGGGAAGATCCCGATGGAGGGAGGCCGCGAACCGGGCGGAATGCGACTTTAGCGACAAACGGAGTTGCAAGGGGCATTCGGAAAGACCTCTGGCCGAAGTATTTTCCCAAATGCCCCGTTGCGCGCCACTTCGTCTGCCACAGGAGGAGCATGTCGTATGCCATTTCTAACATCTTGTCAACATGCACCTATAGAACGCCGAGGCGGGTAGGTTTTGCGCGTGGGGGGGAAACTTTTACTCAAAATAATCCAGGGAGGGGCTGGCATCGTGAAAACTCGCACTGCAAAGGCATTGCTGCTGTGGCTCTTGTTGAGTAGCGCGCCGGTGCTGTTCGCCGAGACTTACCCGGAGGGAATCTGGCAGGGATACGACGGCGAGTGGAAGCATGTTTCTCAACAGTTGATCGCACTGGCGGAAGCGACGCCGGCGGAAAAATTTGCATGGCGCCCTGCGGCAGGAGTCCGGTCCACCAGCGAAGTGTACATGCACATCGTGATGGCCAATTTCTATCTGTTGAGCGTCACCGGTCCCAAGATGCCTGCGGGCCTCAAAGAAAATGCGGAAAAAACGGTTACGTCCAAGGACGAAGTAATCGGCTGGCTGAAACGTTCGCTGGACGCAGTCCGAGAAGCGCACTTGGCGGTAAAACCCGGCGACCTTGAACGGAAAGTCCACATCGCCGACAGAGATGCAACGGTTGAGGGGATGTATCTCCGTATCATCGTTCATGCCAACGAGCACATGGGGCAATTGATCGCTTATGCGCGCATGACTGGCGTGGCGCCTCCGTGGTCGAAGAACTGAAGGACGGAGCATAATAATGGAGAGCGCGGTCGGCTTGGGCGAAGCGATTCTGTTTCCGCTATAATTTAGAGACGCAATTTTGCCACAACGCGCCCGTAGCTCAATTGGATAGAGTGCTTGGCTACGAACCAAGAGGTTGGGAGTTCGATTCTCTCCGGGCGCACCATCTTTTCGCCGACGCTGCGGTATTCCCCAGATCCCTCACTCCGCTCGGGATTTCGCCTGCGGGCTCCCGCTTCGCTCACGCCCGCAAAACGGCTCAAGTTCGATTCTCTCCGGACGCACCATTTTTTCGCCGACGCTGCGGTATTCCCCAGATTTTCGGCAGGCCTAAAGGCCCTGATGCGAACCGGCCTTGCACCGCGGTTTGCTAGCCCTGCTTCAGTTTCAGCTTGCTCTTATTTTCTTCAATGAAAGCCTTAAGATCGGGGACAACGTCGAGCAGCCTCGTCCATTGTTCGTAGTAAAGCGTCACCGGAAAGCGGCCCAGTCCGTACACGCTGACGCCGCCCTTCTCGCTCACGCGGAACTCTATGGCGCCGCTTCTTTTTTTCGTTTCCGCCTGCTTTTCCAGATCGGCAAGGCGAGCTTTTAATTCCTCGTAAGTTGGTTCTGTCATGAATGCACCTCCGGATGATCTTTTGTATCACAGGGTGGCAATCATAGGGTGACCGGGGACTTTCGTCGAGGCGGGCGGCTTTTGCCAAGAAACTAAGAACTCCCGGTTCTGCTGCTCCGACAGCTTCCCATTAGGTGAAAAACTCTGCACAATCGTCCTTGCGAGCGGGGCCTCCACCGCCATCTCCTGCTGCCACAACCTCTTGCGGCCGCTTCCCGGGTCTGGGAGTGGAAGCGCGAATGCTAAAATGATCAGCAGCAAATTCGGGGCGGAGAACACAGAAATGGCGAAAGTAGCGAAGAAGAAAAATGCACTTCTTGAGAGCGTGCCCGCACTGGTGCTGCTGGGGTTGCTCGCTGGCGCTGTCGGAGGATTGGGAATCGGCCTGATCCAGTTGAGGGCCATGTCGCAGACCGCGAGCAGCACCGCTGGCAAGTAAGCTCCGCCTGCCGCGATAGAAATCAACCAAGGTTGGGAGCGGGAGATGGGGATCGACCCGTGACATCCAGCTTGGGAAGCTGCGGTCAAATCAACGACAAATCAAGCATTTAGAGCGGGGCTACAGGGGCCAAGTGTGGCACGGTTGGCGCTCATTGAAACACAATTTTTTTCTAAATTTTCTGACGCCCGTGGTTTCGTCCCGCCCACTCGGGAAACGCTATCGGCCGGGGCTCCGCGCGTCATCAGGTGTTTCAGCTACCGAGCGGGTCCGCCTGCAAAATTGCTCTGCCTATGTGCCGAATGAACTACTCCATAAGTAGTAGTTTCACCACCTTAGTGCCTTTGACTAAGCCACGTGGGTACTTGTAAAGAACTTACAAAAGGTTGAGAGTTCTCTACAGCGCCGATCGCTGATCCTCCCCCAGCACCGTGCGTGCAAACAACCCAGGAGGATCCAAAAAATGAAAAAGCTCGGATTGTTACTCTTTCCAATACTGGCAATCACCCTGATGCTGGGGGTCAGTGCCTTCGCTCAAAACGCGGGTGACAACAGCGTCTATTTCGTCACCTACTATTCCAATGCAAATACCACCGGGGCTCCGGATGGAACCTTGCGGATCGTCAACGATGGCGACCTGTCAACTACCGATTACGAGGGAGTCGAAAACAACCCCATGTGGGCGGATATCTACGTGTTCGATGACAGCCAAGAGCTGCGGTCGTGCTGCTCCTGCCAAATCACCTCCGACGGTCTGCTTTCGGAATCCGTGAATAAAGAGCTCACGGCCAACGAATTCACCGGCAGAGGAGAAATGACCCGTGGCGTTATCAAGGTCGTCGCGGATTCGACCAATAACGCGACCAATCCCACTCCGGCTCCCGGACTGCATGGATGGATGACGCACATTCAGGCAACGACAACTACGTTTCCAGCTCCCGGTCCAGGGCACGCTGTGAACGCGGTAGAGAAGGGGCCGTGGTTCGTTACCGAAACCGCGCTGGCCGACTCCAACCTCACCCCGCTTGAACTCGGTAACCTGGGGACACTGTGCTCCTATGGGTTAACGATTGGCAGCGGCTACGGTACTTGCCCCTGCACGTTGGAAGACTACGACTTCTAGTCTTCGGTCTTGAGGGGCTTTAGGGCAGGGCTGAAATAGCTTTGTTGCTGTTGCAATTCCTCTTGAAACGGCTGGGAAAATATCTCCCAGCCGTTTTCTTTTTCACTTCCAATAGCAAAAGAAAAGCCGCAGCAAGTGAAGGGTCGCCTACTGGCGAATCGTGCTGCCAGCGGGGCTCCTAGGACGAAAGCGGGGCCGTGATGACCAGCAAACCGGAACCCGTCACGGGGCGGATTGAATGAAAACTCCAAACGTGAACAGAATTTCGCACACAACTTCGGAAGGCGTTCCGCCAAGTGATTGAAAAGGTGGAGCGGGAGACGGGGATCGAACCCGTGACATCCAGCTTGGGAAGCTGGCGTTCTACCGCTGAACTACTCCCGCTCAGCTTCGTTAGACTACCATTCCGCCCTATCTAAGACAACGGTCCCGATCCCTGCGTTTGCCTTTCTCCCGCACTCTTTCGTAACATTCCCGCGCGGGACTTGCGTTTGAATTTATCTCACGTCGCAGGAGACTTGATGTCCACCGATTCCCTTTCCCCGAGGTACAACTCGCGCCGCAACTTCCTCCGCGCCGGGGTGACCGCGACGCTTGCCACGGCTGCCTACCCGGCGCTCGGCGCGGCTCGCGTTGTCGATGCCGCGCCTGCGCCAGCCGTCAGTGATGTCAAGATCAGTGATTTCAAGAAGGACTTCGAACTCGACGAGATCACGATTGACGATCTGCAGAAGGCCTTCCTGTCCGGTCAGTATTCCTCCCGCTCATTGGCCGAGAAGTACCTGGCACGCATTCAGGAGATCGACAAAGCCGGCCCCATGGTCAACTCCGTTATCGAGCTCAACCCTGAGGCTCTCCAGATCGCCGACGCGCTTGACCAGGAGCGCAAGGCGAAGGGGCCGCGCGGGCCACTTCATGGCATTCCGGTCCTCATCAAGGACAATATCGACACCGGGGACCGCATGAATACGACGGCGGGTTCGCTGGCGCTGCTGGGATCGCGCCCTGCCAACGACGCTTTCGTTGCGGCGCAGTTGCGCAATGCCGGCGCCGTGATCCTGGGCAAAACTAATCTCAGTGAGTGGGCCAACATCCGGTGCAGTCATTCCACCAGCGGATGGAGCGGGCGCGGCGGCCTTACTCGCAACCCTTATGCTCTCGACCGCAATCCCTGTGGATCGAGCTCCGGAACTGGCGCTGCGGTCGCGGCGAATCTCTGCGTTGCCGGTGTGGGTACGGAGACGGACGGGTCGGTCGTCTGTCCGTCTTCTGCGAATGGTCTGGCAGGGCTTAAACCTACGGTGGGACTCGTGAGCCGCAGCGGAATCATTCCGATCTCGCACAGCCAGGACACGGCGGGTCCGATGGCTCGCACGGTGCGCGATGTCGCAATTCTCCTCAGCGCCATGGCTGGCGCGGATCCACAAGATCCGGCGACCGCTGACAGCCGGAGCAAGCTGTCCCCCGACTACACAAAATTCCTCGATCCCGCGGGACTCAAAGGCGCGCGCCTGGGAGTGGTGCGCAAGTATTTCGGCTTCAACGATGCGGTCGACGAGCTCATGGGCTCGCTTCTCGGCGAGATGAAGCGTGCTGGCGCTGAGATTGTCGATCCCGCCGACATTCCCACGATTGGCAAGTTCGACGACAGCGAGCTCACCGTCTTTTACTACGAACTGAAAGCGGACCTTGCGGCGTATCTTGGCAGTCGCGGTTCTTCGGTTAAGAGCTTGCAGGATGTGATTGAGTTCAACGAGCTCAATCGCGGCCGGGAAATGCCGCACTTCGGGCAGGATATTTTTCTTAAGTCGGCGCAGAAAGGCCCGCTCAGTTCGAAAGAATATCTTGATGCGCTAGCCCTGAATCACCAACTCAGCCGCGTTGAGGGTATCGACTTTGTCATGGACAAGTTCAAACTTGACGCTCTCGTCGCCCCCACGGGAGGCCCTGCCTGGCTCACCGACCTGATCAATGGCGATCACGTCGCCGGAGGCAGCTCGAGCGCCCCTGCCGTCGCCGGCTATCCCAATATCAATGTGACAGCCGGATATCTCTGGGGACTGCCGGTCGGCATCTCGTTCTTCGGATGCGCCTGGAGCGAACCGACCCTGCTCAAGATCGCCTATTCGTTCGAGCAGTTGACCAAGGCACGACGGAAGCCGCGCTTCCTGCCGACGATTGATATGAAAGCAGGTTCTTAGCTGGTATTTTATGTTGTTGCTGTTAGCTTTACTTGAGGACGCGTTAGCGCTGCGGAGTCAGGCCTGGACCTCGCAGTGAATTTGGCGCCGACGGCGCTTGCGAAGGCCGTATTCCCTTGGCTTCCACGATCGACCATCGCCAATCTTCGTCAGGGCCGGGGGTGATCCCGATATTTTCGTGAAACGTGGTTGTGCTGAAGGGCTTGGCCGCGGCCTTGAGGTGATAGAGAAGTGTTACGTCGGAACGCCGCTCGACGGCGACTGGCGCGTTGTTTTGGGCGGCGGGAATCACCCGCGCACCCGCGGCTACTTTGGCGTTCTCTCCCGGCTTGCGTTCCAGCGTCAGGCCGATGGTGATTTCGCGAATATCCCAATCGGTTCCGTTGAATACTTCGAGCTGCAGATTTTCATCCTGAATCGAACCGGGGCCGTCGAGCTTGAGCAACTCGGTGAGCGGCAAGTCTTCGATCAGAACGGGTTTAACCAGTAGCGAACTGGCCCGGGCGTTGAACGACAAACTGCAGGTTACATCGGGTGACGACATTTTCAGCGCATTGCCGGAAGGGTCAATGGAAAACACAGTCTTATCTTGTTTGACCGGCCTTGCTTTCTTGGCGTCCTCCATGACCTGGGCCAGATTGTCGTTATCGATCACGGTGCGCGCTGCATCAGGCTGTTGTTGAGGCTGCTGCGTTTTGTTTTTGCGCAGGTTTCGCGCGAGGTCACCGAGCGAGGGAGCCTCGTCTTGCGCCGACGCGGCCAACGGGAACAGCGACGCCAACACTGGCACAAAGACCAGCAAACAGAGCGCAACCAATCGGAAGCTGGGGAGTCTGGATCGCATGATTTCGATCGCTGAGGAGCGCTTACGCGCTCAGCGCGTCCGCATAAGGAAAGTTTAGGCGAGATGACACGGAAAAGAAGTTACCGAAGGGACACGGTAGTGCTAGCACTTCCGGGGATGGGAATGGGGCATGGACGCGCTCAAATCGAAGCGACGCGCAACGGGGCGCGTCCATGCCCCTTTCACCAATCGGTACTTACAGCAGGCCCGAGGTACGAAAACGGGGAACCGGATCGGTTACCTGCATTGGTTGACGCCTAAACACCCAGCGTGCCACCGCAATCCCCAATGCCGCATAACACAGATGCCAGAGTTTCATAATCACTCCCCACGCCGGACCTACCGGGTAGAGACTACGAAGGTCCCGTCGTGAATTAACCCTAACTCTGCTCTATCGGCAGGTCTAGTCCACGAAGGTGCTATGAATTTGCGGAAAAGTAATCGCCGGTAACTGAGCGCGGTAACGACGCGGTTTGGAAACGGTGTTTTTACTGCGTGGAGTTTTCGATCCAACCGCCGCCGACAACGATGTCACCATGGTAGAACACGGCAGCCTGGCCGGGGGTGATGGCGCGCTGCGGCTCATCAAAGGTAACTCGAACTTCGTCCGGCCCGGCGGACTCCCCGGCAGGTTCGATGATGGCTGGTGCGGGTTGGTGCTTGTGGCGGATCTTCACTGCGACTCGCATGGGCTCGCGCAGCTCGGCCGTTGAAATCAGGTTCACACGGCGCGCGCGGAGAGTGCGCGAGTAAAGCTCCTCGTCCTTGCCGACCACCACTTGCCGCGTGTCGTTCTTGATTTGAATCACATACAGCGGCGAGCCGGTGGCCACGCCGAGTCCCTTGCGCTGTCCGACGGTGAAGTTGTGAACGCCGGCGTGCTCGCCGATCACCTTGCCGTCGGTGGTGACCATCTCGCCGGCAATCGTTTTGGTGGAAGTCACCTCGCCGGAAATCCGTGCCGGCTGCGCTTCCTGCTCGGCGAGATAGGCTTCGAGAAAACGCTTGTAGTCACCGCCGGGGACGAAGCAGATTTCCTGCGAGTCGGGCTTTTCGGCGATCACGAGATTGTGCTTGCGGGCGAGTTCGCGCACCTCCGGCTTGGTCATGCCGCCGAGCGGGAACAAAGTGCGGCTCAATTGCTCCTGCGTGAGGCCGAAGAGGAAGTAAGTCTGGTCTTTGGATTTGTCGGCAGGGCGCTTCAGCAGCCAGCGCTCGAGCTGCTCGTCAAAAACGACCTGGGCGTAGTGGCCGGTGGCAATATGATCGGCGCCAATCTGCTGTGCCACAACAAGAAGCTGGTCAAACTTCAAGTGATTGTTGCATAGGCTACAAGGGATCGGCGTGCGTCCGGCGAGATACTCCTCAACGAACGGTCGAACCACGTCGCGCTCAAAGCGCTCCTCATGATTGACCACGTAATAGGGGATGCCGAGGGTCTCGGCCACGCGGCGAGCATCGTAGACGTCGTCAATCGAACAGCAGCGGCCCTGCACGGATTCCGGCATGCCTTCGTGTCCGGCGAGACGGCGCTGGTTCCAGAGTTGCATGGTCAGGCCGATGACGTTGCGGCCCTCGGCGCGCAGCATGGCGGCAACGGTCGAGGAGTCGACTCCTCCCGACATGGCGACGACGATGGTTGGGGCTTCAAACATCTTTATCGCTCAAAGTAATCGCCCTCGTTGGATTAATCTCTTGAACTCTTACTTCTTGCTTCTTTCCATCTTCCGAAGATTGAGCAGTGTCGCCCCGCTCCACGCGGATTCCTCCCGGGCCAGCCACTAGCACTTCGTTCTCTGGCATAAAAAACATCCAATAATTGTCGCGATCATCGGGGCTTTCGAGATAATCGGCGGGGGAAACCACCAACCGAAAATCATCGAAAAAGAAAGTCGTTTCTTGAGTGTGTGCGTTAAAGTCGAGGTTAGTCAGCGCCTTTTCTTCAAGCCGCCGGGTCGAGACGGTTATCAGCTTGCGATCGGCATCTGAGTCGACTAATTGGCGGTTACCGCGAAACAATTTCCAATTCGACAGGTAAATCCAAAGATGCCATTGCCCGTGCACGTGGCCGTGGGAACGAACACGGGGGCCGAATTCGAAAGTCAGAAAGCTGCCCACACCCAACTTGACCTTCCAAGGACGGGTTCGAAGCACGGGTTGAAAGTACTGACGGAAGTCGACCACTTTATCCTTCATCTTAAGTCTACCCAAACATAGCCAGGCCAACCTGGACTATCGTGCCATAGCTGTATCCCATTCCAGACACTTCTCGATGCAACTGATCCCATTCGTTATCTGTAACTAGGCGGCCAAGAATTCGCTCAATCTCGCGCACTGCATCGCGAAACTGCCGATTTTGGTCCCTGTTGCTCAAGTCGCGAAATCTTCATTTCGAACCAACAGGCCTGTAAACGGGGCTCAGTTGCCGCAAGCGTGTCAGGACTTCCGGAATGAGGCTCAGCGCAAAGTCTACATCTTCCTCGGTATTCTGTTTCGCGAGACTGAAGCGAATGCTGGCCTTCGCGCGCTCGGGAGGCAGCCCCATCGCGATCAGCACGTGCGACGGTTCGATCGCTCCGGAAGAGCAGGCAGCGCCGGTCGAGACGGCCAGTCCCTTCAAGTCCAGCGCGATCAGCAGGGCCTCGCCATCGATGCCATCGAAATAAATGCTGGTCGTGTTCGGCACGCGGGGCGCGCCTTCGCCATTCAATCCTGTGGCTTCGATTTTGAGCAGTTCCCTTTCCAGCCGGTCACGCGCAGCCGCCATCCTTCGATGTTGAAGATCGTCGCCACGTTCGAAGCCGCTGCTCGCCAACTCGGCGGCCTTGCCTAAACCTACGATGCCTGGAACATTCTCCGTCCCAGCACGGCGCGAGCGTTCATGGCTCCCGCCATAAAGCAGGGGCTCAAGCTGTGTTCCCTTACGGACGTAGAGCGCGCCCACACCCTGCGGCCCGTGAAACTTGTGGCCGGAGATGGTCAGCAGGTCGCACCCGATTTGGTTGACATCGATCGGGACCTTGCCCGCTGCTTGCACGGCATCGGTGTGGAAGTAAATGTCGGCTTCGGCAGCAATCTTTCCAATCTCTGCGACGGGTTGCAAGACGCCAGTCTCGTTGTTGGCGAACATGATGGTGATCAGCTTCGTATTCGACCGGACGGCGCGCTTCACGTCCGCCGGATCCACCAGGCCGCGACCATCCACGGGAAGATAGGTTACCTCGCATCCTGTCGTTTCACGACACTCGTCACGATACTTGCCCAGATGTTTGCAGGCGTTGAGTACGGCGTGATGTTCGATGGTGGAGGTGATGACGTGGTCGCCCGACCGCGCCAGCCCGAAAACTGCGAGATTGTCAGCTTCCGTACCGCCGCTGGTAAATACGACCTCAGAGGCGCGGCAGCGAAGCAGTGCGGCCACGGATTCCCGCGCGCGCTCGACCGCGGCCCGCGTCTCCTGCCCATGATGGTGGATGGAGGACGCGTTGCCAAACTGCTCACCAAAGTAAGGCCGCATGGCCTCCAGCACCTCGGGGAGCACCGGAGTGGTCGCGTTGTTGTCGAGATAGACCCGTCGCATCATGCTGCCTTCTATTGTACTGATGTTGCGCTGACGTTCGGTGCAAGAATCAGGCTTCCGGCCCGCCGGGCGAGGCCAAGCTCTTGGCCTGGAAGTGCGCGCGGCGTACAATTCTTGCTCTGCCCTTTGCCGCTGGGGGACGTGTGACCTTCAGCAGAATTCCCAGAAATACACGGAGAAATTCATGAAGACAAGACTGCTCATTTTCGGCCTGATTCTTGCCCTGGCAACGCCCCTGGCGCTCGCCGACGAGGGTATGTGGTTATACAACAATTTCCCCAAAGATCGGGTCCAGAAGCAATACGGCTTTCTGGCGACGCAGGAGTGGCTGGACCATCTCCGGTTGTCGTCGGTGCGCTTTAACAATGGGGGCTCAGGTTCGTTCGTGTCGGCCGACGGCCTGGCATTTACCAATCATCACGTCGGCGCCGACTGCATCGTGAAACTCGGCACCTCCGGCGCCGACTACATGAAGACCAGTTTTTACGCCAGGAGCAAAGCCGACGAGGTCAAGTGCCCCGATCTCGAACTGAACGTGCTGGTTGGCATCGACGATGTCACCGCGAAGGTGAAAGCTGCTGCCCCGGCAACCATGTCCGCGGCCGCCGCCGGCAAAGCGCAGCGCTCCGCCATGAGCGCCATTGAAAAAGACTGCGCGAGTTCGACCGGGCTGCGCTGCGACGTGATCATGCTCTACTCGGGCGAGGTTTACGATCTCTACAAATACAAAAAGTACACCGATGTGCGCCTGGTGTTTGCGCCGGAATATGACGCGGCATTTTTCGGCGGCGATCCCGACAACTTTACATTCCCGCGCTATGACCTCGACGTCACTTTCTTCCGCGTTTACGAGAACGACAAGCCGGTTCATCTCGACAACTACCTGCACTGGTCGACAACAGGAGTCAAGGATGGCGATCTGATTTTCGTTTCCGGCCACCCTGGAGGCACGGATCGCCTAACAACGATGGCGCAATGGCAATTTCTGAAAGACGTGGACTATCCGTCGCGGCTCGCCATCTACAAGCAGCGCATCGCCATGCTCCAGAAGTTCAGCGCGCAGTCGCCGGAGAATGCGCGCATCGCACAGGAGGACATCTTCGGGTTGCAGAATTCTCAGAAAGCGATTAACGGCATGGAGGAAGGCCTGCAGGATATGGCCATGTTATCGCAGATGAACAGGGCGGAGCGCGAGCGGGAAAAAGCTTACATGGATAAACATCCGTCCGAGCGGAACCCCTGGCAAGAGATTTCCAACGCCGTGAAGGTGAACCGCGAAATTTACGACCCACTTACCTACATCGAGCGCATGCGCGGGTTCTCCTCGCACCTGACGGCGTACGCCCGGACTCTGGTTCGTCTCGCCGAGGAGAAGCCGAAACCGAACGGCGACCGGCTGCGTGAGTATCGTGATTCTGCCCTGCCCTCGCTGGAGCAGCAACTGTTCAGCAGTGCCCCTATCTACAAGAGTCTTGAGACCGCGACTTTGGCCATCGCCCTGGCCGAGATGAAGGAAGCGTTGGGACCCGAAGACGCGGCGGTGAAGGCATCGCTGAACGGCAAGTCGCCCGAAGAAGCTGCCAAGGCGCTGATCGCCGGTACAAAGTTGGAGGATGTGGCCGTCCGCAAGCAACTTTATGAGGGCGGTAAGGCAGCCGTGGATGCGAGTACGGATTCACTGATCGTTCTGATGCGCAACGTGGATCCCGAGGCACGGGCGATACGCAAGCGCTTCGACGACCAGGTGGATGCGGTGGTGCGGCGCGACGGCGCGACCATTGCTCGGGCGCGGTTTGCCCAGACAGGTTTCACTCAGCCTCCGGACGCGACCTTCACGCTGCGCCTCAGTTACGGGACGGTGAAGGGATATGAAGAGAATGGAAAACAGATTCCTTACTTCACCAATTTCGGCGGCGCTTTCCAGCATGCCGAGGAGCACGGTAGCAAGCCTCCGTTCAATCTGCCCGGCAGTTGGCTGAAGATGAAGTCGAAACTCAAGCTCGAAACCCCACTGAATTATGTTTCCACCGCGGATATCATCGGCGGCAACTCGGGCAGCCCGACCGTGAACCAGGCGGGCGAAGTGGTCGGAATTATTTTTGACGGAAATATCCAGTCGCTGGTTTTAGACTTCTACTACACCGATCGCGAGGCCCGCGCCGTGCATGTCGATTCGCGCGGCATTATCGAAGCGCTGCGGAAGATCTATGGCGCCGACGCTCTGGCCAACGAACTGACGGGCACGAAAGCGGCAGCCAAGGCGGCAGGGGAATAGACACTTGACGTTGTGTGGTGACGGGGCTCTGCCCCGTCTTGGCGGGGCGAAGCCCCGCTACCACACGAGCTAGCCCCGTGCTATTCCGGCCAGAGCGAGGCCGCGGTCTTGCCCAAGATCTGCTGTTGCATCTCTTCGGGAATAGGCAGCGCCTTGAATTCCTCGAGATTCCGCCTGACGTCCGGAACACCCGGGCCTGGCCAGTCGGTGCCAAACAGCGTCTTGTGGGCGATCTCGTCGAGCCGCGGAAAATATGTCAGCAGCGTTTTCGGTGGAATGCCGCTGATGTCGAGATAGACGTTCGGGTGCCGGCGGATTAGAAAGAAGGCGGTGTGCATCCAGAGCGGGCGGCCGCCGTGTGCCAGCAGGATTTTGAGCTTGGGGAAATCGACAGCGACATCGTCAAGGTAGATCGGGTCGCCGTACTTATTGCGCGCGTCGGGGAAAATCGATGTCCCGGTGTGGAACATGACGGGGATCCCATTGGCCTCGGCCGCCCGGTAGATGATTTCCAGCTCCTTCACTCCGTGCAGATAATCGTTGGGAAACAGCAGTTGATGCGGCGGGTGGATCTTGATCATGCGCAGGCCGAGGCGCAGGATGTGTTCGACATCCGCCATGATGTTGGTGGTGTACCGCGGATGCAGGCCGCCACAGGAGATCAGGCGCTTGGGATCGTACTTCGTGTAGTCGGCGACGAACTGATTGACCTCGGGCGTAAAGCCAATCACTTCCGGCGCCACGTAGTTGATCAGTGCGACGCGGTCAACACCGCAACGGTCCAGATATTTCAGGAAGGCCTTGGGCGAGCGGCAATATTCGGCGATCTCGTCGAAATTGGCGCGCTTGCGCTTCATCAATTCAAGGGCATGCGGCTTGAACAGTTCGAGCGGTTCGATGTGAATGTGGCAGTCGGTGATCATGACCGGCTCCTGGCTTCTAGCTCCTGGCTGCTGGCAATCACGAAGTCGTTCGCTAGAAGCTAGGAGCTAGCGGCCAGAAGCTTTCTCAGTACAACGGCACTTTCGGATCCACCGTCCGCGCCCAGCCGTCGATCCCGCCGCGCATCGATTGAACTTTTTCGTATCCCTGTTGGCGGAGCCAGTTGGTGACCGTCAACGAGCGCACGCCGTGATGGCACAGGACCACGATGTAATCGTCCGGGTCGAGTTCCTGGTGAGCGCGCATCGGAATGTCTCCCATGGGAATGAGCTTTGCCCCTTCGATGTGCGACTTTTCGTATTCCCAAGCCTCACGAACATCGAGCAGCGTAAATGTTTCCCCGCGCTGCCGCAGCGACTTGACCTGCCCGGGAGAGATTTCGAAGTCCATAATTTAAGGTCTTAGGCGTCAGGTCTCAGGAAAATCAAGCATCCAGAGATCACTGATGTCGCGCGTCATTCCCGCGAAGCTCTGGCGCAGTTCTCAGCGTAGTCAGACTCACCAGCGCGGCCAGCGCCCAGAGCGCGCCGGTTCCAATTCGAGCGGTACGCACATCGGCGGGCGGAATGTTGCGCCACAGGGTCAACCCACAACCGGCCACAAAATTGATAAATAGCAGGGCAAAAAACACGCGCTCGCGCAGGCAGCGCGTATCGAGCGCCAGGGCAGCCAGTAACAGGATCCACACGATATAGGTCGCGGCGGTCCAGACGTCGTGCGGCCATTCATACTCGTTGCGAGTGACATGGCTAAACGAAATCCAAGCGAAGTAGGCGCAGCCGATGAAGCCCGCCACTCCCCACAATGGGGTGCGGCACATGAGGTGGCCGGAACTGTAGGGCCGCTTCGCCCCGCTCGTTGTCCTGCCCTTCCCGTTCTCTATTTGCCTGTCCATTTCGATGGTCGTTTTCTCGTCGTTTTTTCAAGGAAGGCAATGATACCCTTGCGCGCGTCCGCGGTCGAGACCAGATCATCAGTTCAGGCGGGCCACAGTGCCCGCCCCACGCCAGCTAAAGGTTAATCGCTAAATGTTGATCGCCGACTTGCGCGGCTCGGCAATGGTAGACAGCGGATCCCTCGCGCCCGTTTTCTCTTTGATCCACTTCTTTTCGTTGCGGATGATGTCGAGCAGCAGCTCTTTGTCTTTCGCACTGGGCAGATTCTCTTCACAGTGCTGCTCGTAGCCGCGGTCGTCGAGCGGCTCGCCAGTCTCGCAGTGATACTTGTTGCCTGCCCATTTTCCGATATTGCGGTTAAAGCGGATGTCGGGCGTATAGATCTTTTTCTCGCCTGGCTTCAGGGACGTGTTCAGCCGCTCGACCAATCCGCCAACTTCCTGACGATAGAGGTGGCGGCTGTAATCGTTCAGGTCGTCGAGGTCGGCGGCCTTATCGTTTTGCAGTTCGTCATACCGGCCTTTGATTCCCCAGACGTAAGCCCAGTGCGCCGAGGAAGAATGATCCGTACCGAAAAGGTCGAACGAACTCGATATCCACTTATTGAGGTATTTCTGTAGCAGCCATCGCGGAACAACGCCCGCTTCGACCACCCGTCGCAGCCCGTCATTGCCGGTGCCCATGTGGAAGGCTTCCTCGCGCAGCATGTATGAGGTTGAGCGTCCGAGTGGCGCGAACGATGAATACTTCAGCATCTGCAGCTGGAATTTACCGTCGCGGTCGACGAAATCCGTGTAGGTGAAGAAGTCCAGCCAGTTATCGACGTCAACGTTGAAGGTGCCCAGCAGGCGCTTGTTTTCGAAGGCGCGGCGCTCCAGCATTTTCTGGGCTTCGACTTTGCCGGAGGAGCCGAAGAAGTCGATGAGCAGCGCGCACATCTGCCAACCGTGGCGCATCTCTTCGATCATGACGCGGGTGAGCGCGCGGCGATCCCATTCCGAGGGCGCGCTTGCAAACAGGTTGCGCTGCTGCTCGACGCTGGCAAATTCGGTGTCGCCCTGGTAGATGATCATGTTCATGAGCGCGTCCCGCATTTGCTGCGTGGGAACCTGGCGCAGGTTCTCCCACTTGTTGCGGCCTTTGTAGGAACCGAACTGGATTTCTTCCGTCTCGATTGCGCCGTAGAGCGTATCGAAGTGAAAGGCCTCGACGTCGCCTTTGTTGACGCCGACTTCCTTGCGCCACTCGTTGAAGAGGCCGACCCAGTCACTGAAGTTTCCGATTTTCGCTACTTTGCCTGGCATAAGACCTCAGGGGCTAAAGCCCGCGCGTTTATTGGTTCGGGGCGGCACGGCTGAAGCCGTGCCCTTCCCTAAAACCTAAGGAACGTTGTTCAGCAGTCTGAGACGGAGCAAGCCCCGTCTCCACTCGGCCGAAATTACTTCGCCTTAAACACCGCTGGACGCTTCTCCACGTAGGCGGCCAAACCTTCTTTGGCGTCGTCGCTTTGGAACAGGATCTGCTGGTTCTCTCGCTCGACCGCCAAAGCTGATTCCATCGGGATTTCCCACCCGGTTTGCACGGCGCGCTTGATGCGTCCCACCGCTTTTGCGGCTTTGTTCGGCGGGGTGAACTGGCGCGCATATTCCATGATGTTCTCCATGAAACCCTCGCGCTCGAAAATGTCGTTCACAATGCCGAACTCTTGGGCTTCTTCGAAGGAAAACGTGTTGCCGGTGATCATCAGTTCGATGGCTTTGCTCTTGCCCACCAGACGCGACAGCCGCTGCGTTCCGCCGGTGCCAGGGAGCACGCCGAGGTTGACCTCAGGCAGGCCGATCTTGCCCGCGTCTTTGCGTGCGATGCGGAGGTCGGCTGCCATGGCGATCTCTAGGCCTCCGCCTACGCAGTGGCCATTAAGCGCCGCGATCACGAGTTTCGGCGTGTGCTCCAGACGGAGCAGCATTTCATTCGCGTGCAGGCAGAAGTAATACTTAAAGGTGGGATCGACCGAGGCGAGCATCTTGATGTTGGCGCCGGCCGAGAAAAACTTGTCGCCTGCGCCCGTAAGCACGATCACGTGCACATCGTTATCCATGCGTGCTTTGAGGATGGCCTCGTCGAGCTGGCGATTCATTTCGTAGGTGTAGGTGTTCGCCGGAGGATCGTTCATCTCGATCACGGCCACGCCGGCATCGGCGCGATAGTTGATGAGCTGTTTAGTGGTTTCGCCGGTAGCCGGCTGCATGGTGGTCGCCATAAATTGCTCCTTATTGGTTGCGCGTAACTCTTTTTCGATAGTCGTTGGTCGTCAGTCGTTGGTCGTGAGCGAACTGTGTTTGCAAACGACTAACGACCATCGACTAACGACTGCTTGTTCGCGTTAACTCTTCTTGCGCGGCTTGCCTCCGTGCACAATTCCGTTGAGAACGATGTTGCCCATCTGCTCCGCAAGCGCTTCGGCGTTGCCGTCGACGCGCGGGTTGTACCAGGTGTAGATCCAGTTGACCATGCCGAACAGGCTCAGAGCCGCGGTGCGTGCGTTGAAATCGAGGCCGCGGCTGCGCCGGAGATCCTCCATCAGGCCGAGGCAAATGCGGTAGTACTCGCGCTTGATGCCGGCGATCTCCGAGCCCAGGCTGTTCTTCAAAGACTCGTCTTCATGCGACAAAACCTTCAGCCCCTGCTGGTTACTCACAAAATAATCGAGGTGATTCAAGATGAAAATGCGGATCCGTTGCTCGGGATCCGCGACATTTTCGAGCCGCGTTTTAAGCCTTTCGAGAATCGCCGTGAACGTGTGCTTCTGAATCAGGAAGAGCAGGCGCTCCTTGGACTCGAAGTAATAATAAAGCCCCGCCAGCGACATGCCGGTGGCGCGGGAAAGATCGCGCATAGAGGCGCCTTCGTATCCCTTGAGGCAGAAGACCTCCGTGGCATGGTCGAGGATGTGATCGAGGCGGCGATCGAAACGGGTCACAGGCGCACGGCTGGACTTCGTGCTGGGAATTTTGCTCTGATGGCGAGAGGCGCGGGTTGCGGGTAGAGCGGGCATACGTTCGAACGTTCGTTCCAATTATAGGGAGTTGTGACGTGGATCACAAGCGGGTGTGATACCCCTGGGTTGCAGTTCCTGCACAAATCCTCAGCTCTTAAGCCCCGCCATCAACTTCTCGATCTCGGCTTTCTGCTCGCCGGAGAGCGGCAGGAATGGCAGGCGCGACGGGCCTCCGTAATAGCCGTTGAGATCCATGGCGTACTTCACGCCGGGGACGCCGCGTTCGCCGACTACGCGCTGGGCAGCGAGTTTTATGCGCTCTTGCTTTTCGCGGGCAAGCGCGTTGTCTCCGTCTTTGAGCGCGGCATAGATTTCGTAACACGCAGTGGGCGCAGGGCACGCTAAGGCGAGGATGGCGCCGACCGCTCCCAGTCCCAGTGATGGTTCGAGTTGGTGAGCGGCGCCTACGATGACTTGAAAACCGACCTCTTTCTGCCGCGTTTTCAATTTTCCTACGACGGTGACGGCAGAGGATGACGGCTTCGTCGCGATCGCATTGTGGACGGGCGGGGACGCCTGCTCGAATGCCGGCGAGACGCCGGCGCTACGTGCGGGGCCCGCTAGTGAGGCTACGCTTACCAATTCCCTGCTTTGCTTTTCACTTTCGGCGACTGCGGCTTTGAGCATGCGCGGAGTTACGGCCTCCAACGTCTCCGTTACCGTGGCTGATCTTTTCACGTTGCGCGTGCCCTCGACCATGGTTTTCACTTTGTCGAGGTTGCCGCTGGATTCCTTGATGGCGACGATGTTGGGATGGCCCGCGAGTGCGATCACCACTTCGGCGGGGATGTCGTATCCGGTGGCCTGCGGGAAGTTGTAGATGATGATCGGCAGCGCGGAGCGGTCAGCGACCGTGCGGTAGAAAGCGAGCAGATTCGCGGGCAACATCTGCTTTTTGTAGTAGTGCGGAGTGCGCACCATGGCGGCGTCGTAGCCGAGCTCCGCGGCATACTCGGTGAGCCGTAGCGTTTCATGCGCGGACTCGATGCCCGTGCCTGCGATCATAACTTTATGGGGCGCGGCGGCGGCGAGCGCGGTCTTCAAAACGTCGCGGCGTTCCTGGTCGGAGAGCAGTATCGCCTCGCCGGTTGAACCGAGCACCACGATGCCGGCGACTGGAGTGCGCGAGTAGCGCTCGACATTGACTTCGAGCTTCTTGTAATAGGGCTCGCCATCGGGATAGAAGGGCGTCGTGACGGGTGGAAAAATCCCGGATAAGAGCATTGTGCACCTCGGTCGTTTGCTACCGCAATTCAATTATGGAGTCTGGATTGAGCGTTTGTCATCTTGAGGTCAGGCGGGGACACCTTGCTCGCAGGCGGGATCGTGAGGACGCCTTGACGCAGGGTTGGGCATTCGAGAGTGTAGGGGCCCTTCGACTCCACAACATCTTCTCGCTTCGCTCGAAGATGCTGCTCCGCTCAGGGTGACATTCTCATTCAGGGATGGTTTTTCCGTTATCTAAGTTCGCCCTACCCGCTCCGCGTGCAGGGCCTGCAGAGCTTGCACGCGCACTTCTCCGCGCTGCAGGGCGGCGATGCCTTCGGCAGCAGCTCGGGCGGCGGAGAGCGTGGTTATGGTGGTGATGCGTCCGGTGACTGCGGCGCGGCGGATCGCTTTCTCGTCGAAGTAGGGGTCGGGACCGTGCGGCGTGTTGACGATCAACTGAATGCGGTCGGCTTTGATCAAATCCACCGCGTTGGGGCGGCCTTCTTTAACCTTGTAGACACGCTCAACCGCCAAGCCAGCTTCTTCCAGAATGTCCGCGGTGCCGTGGGTGGCCACTAGTTTGAATCCCATGTCGACGAAGCGACGCGCGACTTCCACCACCTGCGGCTTGTCATGGTCGGTGACACTGATGAAAACCGTGCCCTGCGCCGGCAGCTTCTGGCCAGCGGCAATTTGGGCCTTGGCGAAGGCTTCGCCGAAATTGTCGGCGACGCCCATGACTTCTCCGGTGGAGCGCATTTCAGGGCCTAGAACCGTGTCGACGCCTGGAAATTTCGACCAGGGAAAGACCGGCGATTTCACGTAGAAGCAGCGGCCCGTATCCAGATCCGTCCCGCGCTCGACGTATTCCGGGAGGAACTCGCGCAACTTGCGCCCGGTCATGAGGCGTGCGGCAATCTTGGCCAGGGGCACGCCCGTAGCTTTGGAAACGAAGGGCACGGTGCGCGAGGCGCGCGGGTTCACTTCGAGGACATAGACTTTGCCATTCCCATCGGCGGTATGACTGCGGAGCTCCGCTCCGTTTGGACGGGCGGGGTCGCCCGTCCCCACATCTCCCACATTCCCTACATGCGAACCGCGCGGAATTGCGAACTGCACGTTCATCAGGCCGATCACCTTGAGGGCGCGCGCCAGTGTGAAAGTGTATTCGCGCATGCGCTTGAGCAGCGGCTCGGGAATGTCGACCGCCGGCAGCACACAGGAAGAATCACCGGAGTGGATGCCGGCTTCCTCGATGTGCTGCATGATTCCTCCGATCACGACGTCTTCTCCATCGGAGAGCGCGTCCACATCGATTTCGATCGCGTCTTCTAGAAATTTATCGATGAGGACGGGGCGGTCTTGCGAATACTCGACGGCCTGCTTCATGTACTGCGTGATGGTGTCCTCATCGTAGGCGATAACCATGGCTCGCCCTCCGAGGACATATGAAGGGCGAACCAGCACGGGGAATCCGATTTTCTTCGCGGCTTCGACCGCCTCTTCGACCGAGGCGACCATGGCTCCGGGGGCTTGCGGGATGTCGAGTTCTTCGAGAAGTTTTCCGAAACGCTTGCGGTCCTCGGCTAAGTCGATCGATTCGGGCGTGGTGCCGATGATGTTGACGCCCGCAGCCTTGAGAGGCAGCGAGAGATTCAGCGGCGTCTGACCGCCGAACTGCACGATCACTCCTACGGGCGCGCCGGCCGACGCTTCGTGCTCGCAGACGGCGAACACGTCCTCGAGGGTGAGCGGCTCGAAGTAGAGGCGGTCGCTGGTGTCGTAGTCGGTCGAGACCGTCTCCGGATTGCAGTTGATCATGATGGTTTCGTAGCCATCCTCGCGCAGGGCGTAGCTGGCGTGGCAGCAACAGTAATCGAATTCAATGCCCTGCCCGATGCGGTTGGGGCCGGAACCGAGAATAACGACCTTTTTCTTCGCTGTGGGCGCGGCCTCGTCTTCTTCTTCGTAGGTGGAGTAGAGATAAGGTGTGTAGCTCTCAAACTCCGCGGCGCAGGTATCTACCCGCTTGTAGACCGGCTTTAGGCCGTGCTTTTTGCGGAAGTGGCGAACTTTTTCCTGGCCGCCTTTGCCGTCCAGACGCCAGGTTCCGGCGAGACGACCGTCGGAGAATCCCATGCGCTTGGCTTCGCGCAGCAAATCGGTGGGGATCGATTCCATCGGATGCTTTTCCAGCTCAAGCTGCATGTCGTTAATTTCTTTGAGCTGGTAGAGAAACCAGGGATCGATCGAGGTCATCTTCGCAATCTGTTTGATGGTGTGCCCCTGGCGAATGGCGTAGCGCACGTAGGAAAGCCGCTCGGGATGCGGCGTTACCAGACGCTGGGTGAGGATCTTCGGCTCGATTTTTTCCGAACCTACTCGCTTGCCCGTATCGAGCGCGCGGATGCCCTTCTGCAGGGCTTCCTTGAAGGTGCGTCCGATGGCCATCACTTCGCCGACGGATTTCATCTGCGGGCCCAGCGATTCGTCGGCGCCGGGAAATTTTTCGAACTGCCACTTCGGAATCTTGACCACCACGTAGTCGAGTGTGGGCTCGAAGCAGGCGGGAGTCTTGCGCGTGATGTCGTTCGGAATCTCATCGAGCGTATAGCCGACAGCAAGCTTGGCGGCAATTTTCGCGATGGGGAAACCGGTCGCCTTCGATGCCAGCGCGGAAGAACGCGAGACGCGTGGGTTCATCTCGATCACCACCATGCGCCCGGTCGAGGGATTGACCGCGAACTGGATATTCGATCCACCGGTCTCGACGCCGATCTCGCGGATCACGGCAATCGCCGCATCGCGCATCATCTGGTACTCGCGGTCGGTGAGCGTCTGCGCCGGGGCGACGGTGATGGAGTCGCCGGTGTGCACGCCCATGGGGTCGAAGTTTTCGATGGAGCAGATGATGATGACGTTGTCTTTGGTGTCGCGCATCACCTCGAGCTCGTACTCTTTCCAGCCGAGAACGGATTCTTCGATCAGGCACTCATGCACGGGCGAAAGGTCGAGGCCGCGGGCGAGCACTTCCATCAGTTCTTCGCGGTTGTAGGCGATGCCGCCGCCGGTGCCTCCGAGCGTGAACGAGGGGCGAATGATAACCGGGAAGCCGATTTTGCCGGCGAACTCGATGCCGTCTTTCAGGTTGTTGACGAGCGCCGACTTTGGCACGTCGAGGCCGATGCGCTGCATGGCATCTTTGAAAAAGAGGCGATCTTCAGCCTTTTTGATGGCGCTGATCTGCGCGCCAATCAGACTCACGTTGTACTTGTCGAGCACGCCGCCGTCAGCAAGTTCGATGGCGAGGTTGAGCGCGGTCTGGCCGCCAACGGTGGGCAGAAGGGCAAAGCCCGCGCTGGGCGACATCTTGCGCTCGATGCGAATGATCTCTTCGAGATACTCGCGGGTCAGCGGCTCGATGTAGGTGCGGTCCGCCGACTCGGGATCGGTCATGATGGTGGCCGGGTTCGAGTTGGCCAGCACGACTTCAAAGCCCTCCGACTTGAGCGCCTTGCAGGCTTGCGTGCCGGAGTAATCGAACTCGGCTGACTGGCCGATGACGATGGGGCCGGAGCCGAGGATTAGGATCTTCGAGATGTCATTTCGTTTGGGCATTTACACCAGTTGTCATAAACCAGTTGTCAGTGGCCAGTGGCCAGTTGTCAGTCAGGGCGCACCTACGGAGCGCCATTTCCAGTTCGTACTACTCCGTTACGGCGCCAATCTGCAGAATAATGCGCAGATCTCCAGTACCATTTTTCGCTACTTCAAACGGCGAGATGACTGTGCGAAATCCCGGCGAGGAACAAATGGCGATATAGCTACCGTCGTTTAATTGACCCGAGAATTGGCCGTTCGCATCGGACATGGCTTGGAGAACGATACCCCAGCCTTGGAAGGTCCTCTGCACAACCCACGTCTTCGCTGAAGCAACCGTAGCCCCGGTCGGATCAACAATAGTTTCCTGGAAAGTTCGGATACGATCGTGAACCGGCAGACCAGCGGCCGCTTCTAGTTGTTCATCAAGCATCTTGTTCGCGTGCCACAGTTCCCTAGCCGGTTTCGTCAAATCCAAGGGAACCGTGCTTATCTCCAATTTGGGAGCCACGTGCAGAAGGAGGTTAGTTGTCACTGGTTCGTCAAAAACTATTGAGCGGATTCCGTTGAAGCTGGCATCGATACGATAGTTCCCTGGGGCCAGCTTCGGCGTAGAGGCTGTGCCATCGTCGTTTGTTGAGAGTATAAAAAGCGGTGTAGTTCCGTCGGAGTCGAAACCCTTGTGGAATGCGAGTTTGACGTCGCTTAGAGGCTTTCCATCCAGGGTGACCGCGATCCTTAAAAATTGAGTACATTCATGCGGCACAATTCTTTCAACCTTCACGGATGACCGTGCGGCAGTTGACAAAAGTATGCAGCAGATCGCGATGGCCAGGCTCTTCACCTCTTGCACTCCTCCATCATCTTCACAAAATCCTTGAACAGATAGTGCGAATCGTGCGGCCCCGGCGCGGCTTCCGGGTGGTACTGCACCGTGAACAGCGGCAGATTTCTGTGGCGCATGCCTTCGAGGGTCGAGTCGTTTAGATCCATGTGCGTCAATTCGACTTCGCTTTGCGGAAGCGAATCGGGATCGACGGCGAAGTTATGGTTATGCGCGGTGATTTCGATCTTGCCGCTGGCCAACTGCTTCACCGGATGATTCCCGCCGTGGTGGCCGAATTTCAGCTTGAAGGTCCTGCCTCCGAGCGCTATGCCGACTAGCTGATGGCCCAGGCAGATGCCGAAAATCGGCTGCCTTCCCATCAGGCGCCGAATGTTGTCGACCGCATAGGTGCAGGGCTCGGGATCGCCCGGACCGTTCGACAGGAACACTCCGTCTGGCTTCAAAGCCAGCACGTCCTCCGCCGTCGTCTGCGCCGGGACAACCGTGACCTTGCAGCCTTCTCCGCGCAGCTTGCGCAGGATGTTCTGCTTGATGCCGAAGTCATAGGCGACCACGTGGAAGCGCGCCGGTTCATCTTTTACTCCGACTATTTCGTCGGGCAAATGCGAGCGCTCGCCCGTCTCCCACACGTAGGTATGGTTGGTGGAGACGACCTTGGCGAGATCCTGGCCGTCCATCTTCGGGATGGCGCGCGCCTTGGCAACGAGCTTGTCGGTATCGTCTTCGAGCGTCGAGATCACGCCGCGCATCACACCGTTGTCGCGAAGGTGGCGAACCAGCGCACGGGTGTCAATTTCGGCGAGCACCGGGATCTTGAACTGCTCCATGAACTCGTCCGTGACCTGCTGCGAGCGCCAGTTGGAACTGACTTTCGAGAACTCGCGAACGATCAGCCCCTCGATGTACGGACGCACGGCCTCGCTGTCTTCGGGATTGGTGCCGTAGTTTCCGATTTCGGGGTTGGTCAGGACGACGATCTGTCCCGCATAGGAAGGATCGGTGAAAATTTCCTGGTAGCCGGTAATGGAAGTATTGAAAACGACTTCGCCAGAGCACTCGCCTTTAGCGCCGTAGCCTTTGCCTCGGAAGACTCTGCCGTCTTCGAGGGCAAGGATCGCTTGCATTAGAACTCCTGGGAGTGGATTTTATCGATTCTAACAGGAGAGCGAGATGGTGTCAGCAGGTTTAGCTGACAGCTAGCGCAAGCGTCCCATCTTCTCCATTGGCCAATATCCGAAGACGGCTTTGCCGTAGATGAAGCGTTCGTTTACGGTACCGAAGTCCCGGCTGTCGTTCGACATGGTGCGATGATCGCCGAGAACGAAGAAGCTATGCTGCGGAACCACGACCTCGCCATAAGAACGGGCATCCGCGTAATCCGTGGGCACGTAGTCTTCGTCGAGCGCCTCTCCGTTGACATAGACTTGGCCGTTTTCGATGCTTACTCGGTCGCCGGCGACGCCGATGACGCGCTTGATGTAGCTTTTCGACGTGTCGCGCGGATAGCGGAAGACGACGATATCGCCGCGCTGGATGGGCTCCCAGCGATAGACGAATTTGTTGACGAAAATCCGCTCCTGGTCTTCGAGGCCGGGCATCATGCTGGTGCCTTCCACCTTCACCGGCTGGTAGAGAAAGATAATGATGAAAGCGGAGATGGCGAGCGAGACCAGCAGATCGCGTGCCCACACTGCCACCACGGGCAGCGGGTACGGGCCGGATTCTTTTTTTGCCGCCGTGGGCGGCGGCTGCGGGCTCCCTACATCAGGCATCGTGTGCATATTTTATACGCAAGCGAGGCGCGGGAGCGATAGGTAATGAGGTCAGATGGCAGAGGTGAAACCCGACGTTGCTCTTGACCTTCGCAATCCGACCTCTCATCTCTGACCTTGCCAAGGCGCTCCCTTCACCGTACAACTAAACTTCTCCCATGACCGACTACTCAATTTTCCCCAAGATCAATGCGACGCTCAACGGATGCAGCGCGGTGCTGCTGGTTACCGGGCGTGTGCTCATCGCGCGCGGCAAGATGGCGGCGCATCGGGCGGTGATGTTGACCGCGGTAGCAACCTCTTCCCTGTTCCTCGTGTCGTATCTCTACTATCACTGGCCCCATCACGGCGGCATCGTGTATTTTCGCGGTACAGGATGGGCGCGGATCCTTTATCGCACCATCCTGATCTCGCACACGATCCTGGCCATCGTTATTGTGCCCATGGTGCTGATTACGCTGACCCGTGGGCTGCGTGAGCAGTTTGAACGGCATCGGGCCATCGCGCGCTGGACGTTTCCCTTTTGGCTCTACGTCTCGGTGACGGGCGTGATCGTTTACCTTATGCTGTTTCAGATTTTCGTGTAGAGATGGGGCTTGCCCCGTCTCACCCGCCTCGGGAGACGCGGCAAGCCGCGTCTCTACAGTTGGGGCAAATCGGCTTCTCCCCGGAACCCCGCTCCCGATTCATCACATATTCTTAGTACGTGGGACACCGCCAAGGGATCGCCCAATTCTGCTATAGTGAGCGTCTCGAAGGTCAGCGTTCTCGAAGGAGCCCGCACTCATGAAAAGCGTAAACAAAGTCATTCTGATTGGAAACCTTGGCAAGGATCCCGAGATCAAGTACACGCCGCAGGGCAAGCCGGTGGCGAAATTTTCCCTGGCCACAAACGAGCGCTACAAGGACAAAGACGGCAACTGGCAGGACCGCACCGAGTGGCACAACATCGTACTTTGGGAGCGGCTGGCGGAGATCGCCGGAGAGTACCTGAAGAAGGGCGGCAAGGTTTATATCGAAGGCCGCATCCGAACCGACTCCTGGGACGACAAGCAAACCGGTCAGAAGAAATACATGACTCAGATCGTGGGCAACGACATCGTTCTGCTGAGCGGACGCGGCGAAGGCGGCGAGCACTCCGGCAGCACGCGCGGAGTCTCGGCGTCCGCGGGCGGCAACAACTTCGACCAGAGCACGCCCGAACCGGAGCACGCCCCAGCCGGGAGTTCTCCGATTACGGATGAAGATATTCCATTCTAGGTTGAAGGCCTAGCTCGTGTGGGCACGGGCGCCCTCGCCCGTCCCAGCCGAGCGCAGCTCGGCCTCACCTCCAAGGTGACCTCGGTTACGCGACTTTCCCCGCGGCGCGATCAACTCGAGAAAAGTAAGTTGTTGTAAGCTTATCGCTTCGATGCTGCACCGCAGACCAACCCTCATCCTCATTCTGGCCTTGTTTTTCGTAGCTCTGGCTTTTTCGGGTCTGTCGGCGCAGACGACGCAAGTGGATGGGGTCGTCCGCGATGCAAGCGGTGCCGTGATTGCAAACGCAACCGTCAACCTGCGCAGCGATCCCTTTCGCGCCACCACTCAAACTGATCACGTTGGCCGGTTCTCGTTTTCCCATGTAGTGGGCACGACAGGAACGGTCGAAGTGAGTGCCGGGGGATTCACCGTCGCACGCCAATCCTGGAAGGTGGCAGCGAACCAGACTAGCAACCCGGAAATCACCTCCCTGGAAATCGCCCACCTGGAAATCGTCTTGCAACCTTCATCCGCGAACGAGCAAGTCACAGTCTTGGCGGCCCGCACCGAGGTTCGCCTCTCGGAAACTCCGGGCAGCACGGTTCTGCTTTCTACTCCCGATATTGCCGCCACTCCTGCCCTGCGAGTCGACGACGTGCTCCGCCAGGTTCCCGGCTTTTCGCTCTATCGACGCTCCGACAGCCGCTTCGCGGTTGCCTCCAACCAAGGCCTCTCGCTGCGCGGACTGGGCGGCACGGCTGCCAGCCGCGCTCTGGTTCTTGAAGACGGCTTGCCTCTGGTCGATGCCTTCGGCGGCTGGGTCTACTGGGATCGCATTCCGCGAGAGGCGCTCTCGACGGTAGAGGTATTCCGCGGCGGCGCTTCGAATCTCTACGGCAGCGACGCGCTCGGCGGAGTCGTGCAGTTCGCCACGCGCCAGCCGCAAGCTCCGGCGATCAACCTCGAGACCTCCTACGGCAACGAGCGCACTCCCGATCTTTCCTTCTGGACCGGGACGCGGGCGGGCCCGTGGGACGTTTCGCTCGCGTCGGAGATGTTCCGCAGCGATGGCTTCGTGGTCGTACCCAGTTCCCTTCGTGGCAGCATCGATACGCCCGCCAATTCTGAAGACGCGACGGTCGACCTGAACCTCGGCCACAAGCTTGGCGACCAGGGAAGAATCTTCGCGCGCGGCAATTTCTTCACCGAGTTTCGGCACAATGGCACGCCCCTCCAAACCAACGATACGCGCTCGGGCGAAGGCGCTGTCGGCCTCGACCGGCAATTGGGCAGCGATGATTCGTTGAGCCTCCGCGCCTACGGCCTGGTGCAGGGATACGACGAGGTGTTCTCCGCCGTGGCCGCCGGTCGCGACAGCGAATCGCTGACCGACCTTCAGCACGTCCCCGAACAGGTTGGCGGGGGCGGTGTGCAGTGGACGCACCTGCTCGGCAAGAGCCAGACGCTGATCGCGGGCATGGATCTCATGGAAGTCATGGGCGCGAGCGATGATCAATTCTATTCGTCGGGCGCGCACACCCATAACACTGCGGCCGGAGGGCGGCAGCGCACTCTGGGGTGGTTCGGCGAAGACATTCTGCGCTTGCGCCAAAAGTGGACCATCATTCTGGCCGGGCGGTTTGACGACTGGAGTAATTTCAACGACAGTTCAATCTGCACACCAGTTTCCGGCACGTGCACGTCACCCAGCACGGCCTATCCGGCCCGCAATGCAACGGCTTTTGACCCCCGCCTCTCGGTGCTGCGATCGCTGAACAGCCATGTCTCGCTCACCGCTTCCATGTACCGCGCCTTTCGAGCGCCCACTCTGAATGAGCTCTACCGCCCGTTCCGAGTGGGCGACATCTTGACCTACAACAATCCTTACCTCAACGCCGAGCGCATGACCGGCGCGGAAGCTGGAGCCAACGTCACGGGATGGGACCGCAAGCTCGACTTGCGCGGAACGTTTTTTTGGAGCGACATCGTTGACCCCGTCCAGAACGTCACCCTTAGCCAGACTTCATCGTTGATTACCCGGGAAAAGGAGAACCTCGGCCGGATACGTTCGCGCGGTGTCGAGATCGATGGCGTGGTGCACGTCAACCGTAACGTTCAGATTTCTGCGGGCTACGAATTCACCGCTGCAGCGGTCGTGAGTTATCCTTCGCCTCCCTCAGTCTCTCTGGTGGGGCTGGAGGTGGCGCAAGTCCCGCGCAATGTCTTCACCTGGGAAGCTCGCTACTGGAATCCTTCGCGGCTTTTGCTCAGCCTGCAGGGACGTTTCGTGGGCCAGCAATTCGATGACGACCAGAACCAGTTTCCTCTGGATCGCTTCTACACCATGGACGTGCAAGTGGGTCGCGCCCTCACTCGGCACCTCGAAGTATTTGCCGCTGCCGAAAATCTGCTCGACCAGCGTTACCAGGTAGCGCGTACACCCATCGTCAATATTGGCCCGCCCATCCTCTACCGGGTTGGATTTCGTCTGAACTTTCCCGCGGAACGGTAGCCAAATGGGCCGACACCCGAGCACCGGCACGCGGTCCGGTTCTTGCGTTTCTGTTTTTGCGTTTCTGCTGCGTCGCCCGAACCTGCCCAGCATCTAAGACAGCACGAGGAGGCCTATGCTTGCAGATCGAAAATGCGTTCCCTGCCGCGGCGGTATACCACCGCTGAAGGGAAAGAAACTTACGGAGATTCATCAGCAGTTGGAGGAACCTGGACGGTGGAACATCGTCGAGGAACATCACCTGGTGCGCAACTACAAGTTCCCCGATTTCCTGTCTGCCCTCGCCTTTGTGAATCGAGTTGGCGAACTGGCCGAGGAGCAGGGCCATCATCCCGACATTTTGCTGGGATGGGGCAAGGTCGAAATCACTACCTGGACACACGCGGTGGACGGGCTGACCGAGTCGGATTTCATCCTGGCGGCGAAGATTGACCGGCTGCTTTAACCGCACAGAACGCTAACACCTGACGACCGCCGGCAGAATTCCCGCATATTTGCGGTCTTGCCTGTACTTTGCCATTCTCTATTGCCATTGCCAAATGAATATGGCACAATCGGGAAATATGAAGCTTAAATTGGACAAACTCGGCCGAGTGGTTCTTCCTAAACCGCTGCGTGCTCGCTACGGGCTGGGCCCGGGGACGGAATTGGAAATCAGCGAGGGGCCCCAGGAGTTTGCTCTCCGCCCGGCGCGCAGTGGCCCCAGTTTGGTGGAAATTGACGGTATTCTGGTGCATCAGGGCGTTCCGCAAGGAGAACTCGACTTTGCCAAAGCTCTTCGTGAAGACCGCGAAGAGCGGGTGCAGCATCTGGGCGGGGTGAAGTGAGGCTGTACTTTGACACGTCCGTATTGGTGGCACTGGCGGTGGCTCATCATCCGCATCATGCCGCAGCCTTTGCGGCCTACCGCCAGGTGACGAGCGGCCGGCACGAGGGTGTGGTTTCGGCGCACGGGCTGGCCGAGACCTTCAGCACGCTGACGCGCCTTCCTCTTAAGCCGATGATTCACCCCACAGAGGCATACCGCTATGTGTCAGAAAGCATAGTAGAACACTGCGAAATCGTCGTCCTGCACGAAAAGGACTATCTCGCGATGTTGGAGTCGGCTGCCCAGGCAGGTTTGCGCGGCGGAATTCTCTATGACGCGCTCCAGTTGCGCTGCGCGGAGAAGGCTCGGTGCGACCGCATCTATACCTTCAATCTCTCGGATTTTGTCGGCCTCGCACCTCACCTCGGTAATCGGATCTTGCGGCCGTAGGACTTCGCCCGGCACCAGCCCAGGGCTGTCGTCCTCCGAGACAGCGAGTGCGCGGGCGATTTCTCTACGCGGACGCCACCGAATTCCGCCGCACCGAAATTCCCCACAGCGCCGCCGGAATCAGCATCAACATGCCAGCGACGCTGGCTACGTTCCGCGCGGCGAAACCCCAATCCACGAAGCGTCCGGCAAGATACGCCCCCGCGGCAATGGTGAACATGCAGAGGCCGAGGTCGGCGGCGAAGACGCGCCCGCGAAACTTGTCGTCGCTTTGCAGATGCAACAGGGTAGTCGAGAACACCCACACGATCGACCCTCCGGAGTGCGCCAGCATTACGCACAAACAGGCCTGCCAGAGATGCCTTGACACACCCAGCAGCGTGTATCCGGCGGCCGCGGCGAGGTATCCCCAAAAGATCGCGACTTCCAGGCGATGCTTCCAGTGCCCCGCCCATGGGGCGGCCAAAAGTGGCCCGAGCAGCGCGCCTAGTCCGCGGGCGCCGAGCAGCAGGCTCATCCCGAGAAACGCGCCGCGTTCAGGCGCCATGCCGTGCCAGCGGACAGCGAATTCATTTTGTCCCATCACCGTGAACAGCACCCAGCCCGGTCCGATGATCAGGATTCCGAACTTCAGAAAAATCGTCGAGCGCAAACGAACATGCGTCCGCACGTAGCGGATTCCCGCGAGGATCGGCGAAAAATCCACCAACTCTCGCGCCTCGAACCGGCGGCCGCCTTCGGCATGGGGCTCGGCGAAACGCATCCCCCAGATCAACGCGGCTGAAACTACAAACGACAGCGCATTCAGCAGGAAGACGGCATCGCGGCCAAGCAGCGCCGCGACCACGCCTCCCAGGGTCGCGCCCAGCATGAGATTGACGCTCCACGTGGACGAGGAGAGCGTGTTCGCCAGCACAACATCTTCCCGCTCCACAATGTTCGGGATCACGGCATTGCGCGCCGGTTCAAAAAATGCGGCCAGCAAGGTTTCCGCCATCAGCAGCGGATAGACCAGCCACACCATTTCTTTCGAGCGAATCAGCAGCATGCAGAGGACGATCAACGTGCGTCCGATATCCGCCGCGATCATGACCTGCTTGCGCCGTAGCCGATCGTTGATCACGCCCGCCGTCGGCCCGATCACGGTTTGCGGCAGAACTTGCAACACCAGCGCCAGCGCCACCGATCCGGCGCGTCCGGTGAGTTGCAGCAGCAGGTTGTAGATGGCCAGCGTGTAAAACCAGTCGCCGAGTTCGCTGACGACCTGTGCGCTCCACAAGCGGCGAAAATTCCGGTTGCCGCCCAGCAGGCGCGCGTACGATGCAAACGACACGCGGCTAACTTCTATTTCGGGAGCAGGTTCCATGCAGACGTGAGATCAGAATTTCACAGCTTCGCCACCAATTCCAGAAAGTATTGGTGAATGCGGGGATCGTCGCTCAACTCCGGATGGAACGTCGCCGCCAGCGTCTTGCCGCTGCGCACCAGCACCGGAACTTTGTCCTTGCCTTCCGTCGCGATCACTTCGACGTCTTTGCCCACGCGTTCGATTTTCGGAGCGCGGATGAAGACCATTTCGATGGGACTGTTAAGAAATCGGCCTTCGCGGATGGAGCTGTCGATCTGCCGTCCGTAAGCATTGCGGCGCACGGTGATGTCGAGCGCGCCCAGGCCGGCCTGCTTCGGATTCTCTACTTCTGTCGCCAGCAGGATGCATCCTGCACACGTGCCAAAGGTCGGCTTCGCGAGGACGAAATCTTTCAGCTTTGCGAACCCGTCTTCACCGAGCAGTTTGAGAAATGTTCCCGACTCGCCCCCGGGAATAACGAGGCCGTCGATGTCATTCAGTTGCTCCGGCTTCTTGACCAGGACAACTTCCGCGCCGAGTTCCTCTAGACGGCGGCGGTGCGCGTCGAAATCGCCCTGGAGTGCGAGGACTCCGATTTTCATGGTTGTTCGGTCGTTCGTCGTTGGTCAAGCTCGGTCGTTAGTCGTTGGCCAAGCTCGGTCGTTAGTCGTTGGTCGTTCGTCGTTGGCCAAAACGATGTGAGCTGATTTTATACGACTACTCGTGGCGACTCTGGTTTGCAGGGGATGCAAAGCATCGCGCGATCGACCGGTTCGGCGTTGGAGGGGATTCGGGCTCGGGGCCGGAAGACTCTTGTTTACTGTTGGGTTATTAACCTGTGTTTACTAGTACCCCCCTCCCCCCTGATATTTAGAATCAGCGGGTTAGGCTGTGGGAAACTTTCAAAATCTAGAGCGCAAAGGGGTTATATGGAAAATATTCCGGAATAAGGAGTTAGGTCCAAAATCCTCGCTTTCGTCCCGATTTGGGCTGGAATCGGGCGCCTCGGTCGCGCCGACAATAAGTTATCAAAGAGTACCTATGCAGCTCTTGCGAGATGCGTCTTGGCCGTCTCTGGAGACGGAAACACTTCTCGCTGCAACATTCTTTGAACATTCTTGCATCGGGCGAGGTGGAGCGTATGTGAGCGTCATCACAGGTTGATTGTGATGAATAAGGAGAGTGTTCCCCAATCGCCCAAAGCGACCTGCCTTTCGACGTATTGTTTGAGTGGTTCGGGGAGGAGATGTTCAGTGAGGTCATGGGCATGGCTTCATGAAGGGATTCAACGGTCGAGGATAGGCCGGCCCAAGCGAAGCTTGGAAGGGCGCCCTCGAGAGTAGAAATGCGGGTTAGGCTGGGCCAAAAGTAACTGGCTCATTCCCAATTTGGAGTAGCTACTTTTGTGGGATTGCGCGTACCTAGGGCAAGGGAAATACTGATCGGGCGATAGGTTGCGTCTGGAGGACGTTGCCAGTGGGTACTGGACGCTGCCTTTCAAGCAGTCGAGTGGCCAAGTCAGCCATTACGGTTCGAGTCCGTCGTCCTCCGCACGGGCTTCTCGACTTAGGGTTGGTGTGCTAGAATGAGTGTGCTTGAAAGGTAGCGTACCTACTGGCAATTTTGCCGAGCCCCGCCTGACTAGCGGGGCTTTTGATTTTCACCAGCGAAGCTGGAGCGACCTGCCCGTCAATCCCATTGGGTTACGCAGGCGAGATACTCGCTGAGCACAATACGTACGAGAACGCCACCGGTTTCATTGACTGAGTAACGATATCGACCTGGCTGCACGACGACCCAGTCTCTAACTTGAGCGAACTCGTCCGCCTTTGCGCCGCACGCCCGAGCGAAAGCCCGGCTTCCGATCTCGGGCCAAGGCGCAAATTCACCCCACGGACTACTCTCGAAATCAGCCCTCTGTTGCTCCGACAGCGCTAGTAGCGGGCTGAATTCGATGTGATCGGGCCTCTCGCTCTGAGTGAAGAGCTCGTACGCGGCATGGCCTGTGGCGAGCTTCAGGATGACCTTTCGCACCCTGCTAGTCTCTGGCTCCCAAAGCAGGGAGTTTTCGCCGCCCTGCTTCATCGATGCTTGAATTCGCTGGCGTAAGTTCGCGTTCTCACTCAGGATCCGCTTGATTTTCGGTCTCTGGAGTCTATCAGGCTCAGAGCTGCCACAGAGCACGCATTCTAGGAAACACGAGAGATACTGCTCGTCTAACGACGACCCAATATTGCATACCTCGCACGCGTCAAGCACAGGGAGTTGCGACGGGTACGGCTCGTCCAGAAATACCTTCGGCGGAACGTGATCCCGAGTGTTCGCCTCTCCGAAGCAGTAGATGCATGCGTCGGTCTTGAGTCGCTCATCTATGCAGAGATGCCGAGCGTCCATGGACTCGTCTAGGATTACTCACCAGCCTCGCGTCTGCAGCAGGTGCGCCTCATCCAGCGTAGACACGGCCAGACCTTTCATGGCGCCCGCCAGGTCCTCGCTGACTTCAAGTAACACTTTAGGGTCTTTGAAGTGCGTTGCCGCCTGCACTATCGCTTTTGCGCGCTTCTCGGCTTCGGCGGGGTCGGCAAATTCGGTCGAGTTCTTCATGAAGATGCCCGAGCCTACGAATACAGCCTCGGCTCCGAGTTGCATTACTAGCGAGGCGTCGGCTGGAGTCGCGATTCCTCCGGCTGAGAAATTGGGCACGGGCAGCTTGCCGTCTCGCGCCACCATCTTTATCAGTTCGTAGGGCGCTCCGTGCTCTTTGGCTTTGGCGTAGAGTTCTTCTTCGCCGAGCACGGTTAGGATCTTCATCTCCTGCACGATCTGGCGAATGTGCCGGACGGCGTGCACCACGTCTCCGGTGCCAGCCTCACCCTTGGTGCGAATCATGGCTGCGCCTTCGGCTATGCGCCTTAAGGCTTCGCCCAGGTTGCGGGCGCCGCAGACGAACGGAACTGTGAACGCCTGTTTGTCGACGTGATGCGCTTCGTCGGCGGGGGTTAGCACTTCGGACTCGTCTATGTAATCGACGCCCAGCTCCTGCAAGATCTGCGCTTCCGCAAAGTGCCCGATGCGGCACTTCGCCATGACGGGAATATCGACCACCGCCATAATCTCGCGGATCACTTTCGGCGAGGCCATGCGCGCCACTCCGCCTTCGGCGCGGATCTGCGCCGGGACGCGCTCCAACGCCATTACCGCGACCGCTCCGGCTCGCTCGGCGATCTCCGCCTGCTTCGCGGTGGTTACGTCCATGATCACTCCGCCCTTTAGCATTTCGGCTAGGCCGGTCTTCAGGCGGAGGCTGGTGGTATTGTGTCCGTTGTTTTGCGACATACGTCTACCCTCTTCCTGGGCTTCATTCCAATTTTACAGCCCGTTTGCGATTCGCGGTACCCCCGGCTAGTTATGGCTAGCCCGGAGTTGCTGTGTCCGCTGGCAAACTGCCGAGCTGCGCTCGGCTTGGACAGCCGAGGGCGGCTGTCCCTACGCGAGCATGGACGGGCGAGGGCGCCCGTCCCCACACGAGCCCGTCCCCACACGAACCCGTCTCCACACAGTTATTAGCGGTCCACAAATCTTGCAAACATTTTGTGCGGATCGATCGCTATGAACAAGCCTTGACTGCGCGCCAGCACTTCCCCTTTTTCGTTCAGGATCTCGGCCATGTTGATGTGCTTCCGTCCCTCTACCTTCACCTCGCGCGATTCCACGCGCAGCGGCTGTTTCAGCGGTACCGGCTTCAGGTAGTTCACGGTCATCTCGGAAGTCACCGCCACCACGTGACGCAGTTTGTTCACCTTGCCCATCGCCTCGTCGAGGATGGTCGCGATAATGCCGCCGTGGGAGTGTCCGGGCGGTCCGGTGTAGCGCCTGCCCAACCGGAAGCGGCACACGAAACAGTCGCGCTCCTCGTCGTAGGTGAAGCGCAGGCGCATGCTGTCAGGGTTATCCTTGCCGCAGGCGAAGCAGTAGTTCTTCTGCATTTTTACGTAGCGGGTGTCGTGTCCAGCCTGGTGCTTCTTGGCAGCCATCAAAAGATTCTATCGCGACCGGACGCCGGAAATGTGTATCATGGCGGGCGAATTATCGAGCGCTCAGGAGGTCCCCATGTCTCCCGCCAAAGAAACACACAGCCCCTACACCGTTCATCCTGGCGTTGCCATTGTTCAGAAGTGGATCGAGGAACTGCCCGGGAAAACCGGGCGGTCGCTCGAAGAATGGATCGCTCTCACGAAGAAGTCCGGTCCAGCGACGGAGAAAGAACGCCGCGAATGGCTCAAGAAAGAACACAAGCTGGGCTCGAATTCCGCAGCATGGATCGCAGAGCGTCTCGAAGGTAAAGGAGGAGGACTCGCCAGACGCTTACCTGAAAACCGCCTGCGAGTGGGTGGAAGCGCAGTACTCCGGTCCGCGCGCGGCGCTGCGTCCGCTGTATGAGCAATTGCTGAAGCTCGGGTTTTCTCTCGGCAAGGACGTGACCCGTGCAAGACCATGGTGCCGTTCTATCGCAAGCACGTGTTCGCGCAGATCAAGGCGTCGACGAATACGCGGATCGATCTCGGATTCGCGCTGGGAGACATGAAAACGCCGAAGCGCCTGATCGATACCGGGGGCTACGAAAAGAAAGACCGCATCACGCGGAGGATTGAGGTCAGGTCCAAGGACGATATCGACGACGAGCTGAAGCTGTGGTTGAAGAAGGCGTATGAGATGGACGAGTAGCTCGGGGAGAGACGGGCGCCCAGGTCGACCGCTGAAATCTCGGTCAAATGGTCATCTTAATATGACCATGTATGCTATAATCTGACCATGAAGAAAATTGCAGCTGGGGAGTTTAAGGCGCGCTGCCTGACGCTCATGGAAGACGTGCGCTCTACGCGGGAGCCGTTGATCATCACCAAGCGGGGGAAGCCCGTTGCCAAATTGGTGCCGGCAGACGATGACAAGGACGATTTTATTGGCAGGCTAGAGGGAGTGTTCCGCATCGTCGGCGATATCGAGTCCCCCATCGACGGGTGGGAGTCCTCGTGATCCTGCTTGACTCCCACGTACTGATCTGGGCGGTCGCCGACTCGAAGCGGCTTTCGAGAGCAGCAGCCTCGGCAATTCGCCGCGCGCGCCGTGGCGACGGTCTGGCAGTGTCGGCGATAACTGCTTATGAGGTGGCTTGGCAGCTTGCGTCCGGAGGGATCCAAGGATACGGTACAGTCGAAGCCTCGCTACTTCGATTTCTCGAAGGAGTGACGATGCGGCCGATTACTGCGGAGATTGCGGCCCTGGCGGCACAGTTCCCCGAGGACTATCCGCGTGATCCCGCGGACCGGTTGATTGGGGCCACGGCTCGGGCGGAGGGGATGACGCTGGTGACGCGCGATGAGCGGATACGGCGGAGTCCGCTGATTCGGACGGTGTGGTGACATTCGCTGAGTCCTCGCCCGAGTTCGGCAAAAGGCGTAGGACGGGCGAGTCGCCCGTCCCCACACGAGCCAACATCTAGTCGTAGTATTCCAACCCCAAATGCGTAATCAGCTCTTCGCCTTTCAGATGGCGCAGAGTGTTTTTCAGCTTCATTAGCTGGATGAACAGATCGTGCTCCGGATACAGGCCCGGCGCGGTCATCGGCGACTTGAAGTAGAAGCTTAGCCATTCCTGAATTCCCAGCCGCCGCAACTCCGGCGTGCGCTGCGCTAGATCCAGGAATAGCACCAGGTCAAGCACGATCGGCGCGGCTAGAATCGAATCGCGGCACAGGAAGTCCACTTTGATCTGCATGGGATAGCCGAGCCAGCCGAAAATGTCGATGTTGTCCCAGCCCTCTTTGTTGTCGCCACGCGGCGGGTAGTAGTTGATGCGGACTTTGTGGAAAATATTGCCGTAGAGCTCGGGATACAGCGCCGGCTGGAGAATGTGCTCCAGGGCTCCGAGCTTCGATTCTTCCTTGGTTTTAAAAGACCCGGGATCGTCGAGCACTTCGCCGTCGCGGTTGCCCAGGATGTTGGTCGAATACCATCCGCTCAGCCCGAGCAGGCGCGCCTTGAAGGCAGGGGCCAGCACGGTCTTCAGCAAAGTCTGACCAGTCTTGTAATCCTTGCCGCAGATGGGAACTTCGCGCGCCCGCGAGAGTTCGAGCATCGCAGGTATGTCAACGGTCAGGTTGGGCGCGCCGTTGGCGAAGGGCACGCGCTCCATGAGCGAAGCATAGGCGTACACCATCGAGGGCGCGATGTTTTCGTCGTTCTCTTTCATTCCTTTTTCGAGCGCCTTCACGCTTTGGTGAGCGGCGCTCGGCTCAATGAAGGTCTCCGTCGATGCGCACCAGATGGTGATCAGCCGACTGGCGCCGCTTGACTTCTTGAAGTCGCGGATGTCCTGGCGAAGCTGCTCGGCCAGATCCAACTTGTTCTTCCCCTTCTTCACGTTCGGCCCGTCGAGCTTCTTGACGTAGTTGTGATCGAACACAGCCTTCATCGGCTGGATGGCGCTGAGCCGCCCTTTCACTTTGTCGAGCAGGTCGCGCTCCAGCACGCCGGCGTTGCGGGCGGCCGCGTACATGTTGTCTTCGAAAATATCCCATCCAGCAAAGACCAGATCATTGAGCCCGGCGAGAGGAACGAATTCCTTGATCTTCGGCGAACGGCCATCGGTGCGCTTCCCCAGACGGATCGTCCCCATCTGCGTGAGCGAGCCGATGGGTTGCGCGATTCCCTTGCGCACCGCTTCGACGCCCGCCACAAATGTCGTCGCGACCGCACCCATGCCCGGAATCATCACGCCAAGCTTGCCTTTGGCTGGCTCGATCGCGCCGTCACGCCCGGCGCCGCTGCGTGCTTCGCTTGAGGACTCCACCTCGATGGAGCTAACCTCGACGCTCGCCACCTTCTTCACTGCTGTCTTCGCTGCTGCTGTAGGGGACTTCTTCACCTTCGCCATATTTTGGCTGCTTCCTTGTGGGAACTGAGGGATGTATGCAAACCAATTATGTTCTCTCACCCGGTGAGCTTTTTGCAAACGCGCGCGCCTGAAGCCACAGGAAAACCACTTTAACGGCCTCTACAACGTATTGGGCGGTGTTCGCGGAGGGCGCCGGTGAGTTTCAGGGAAAAATCTCGCCCGCCGGTGTGACCTTGATGGAATGAATTCCGGCAGCAAAGCCGTCGAGGAGGAGGTTGTGGTGCTCAATAATCTGCGCGGCCGTTAGAACCGGGTTATCGCGTGTGAGATGCGCGTCGGCTACCAGCGTCACATCGTAGCCCAGCGTAACCGCACGGCGGCAAGTGGTATCGATGCAGTATTCCGTCATGCCGCCCACAATGATGAGATGGCTGATTTTGCGGGTCTGAAGTTCTTCTGCGAGTCTGGTCTCGAAGAAAGAGTCTGACGCCTTCTTTCTGATGACGGGCTCTCCACCGAGCGGAGGAATCGAAGGATGTATCGCCCACGCCGCGGTCTCTGCTTCGATCGGATGTCCCCTGGGACCGTCGTGCTGGACGAACAAGACTGGTATTCCAGAGGAGCGCGCCTTGCTCAGCAGAACCGTCACATTCGACAAAACACGATCCTGCAGGTCGGGCGGCATCAGGCTCACCAGACCAACCTGAACATCGATTATCAGCAGCGCGGATTTCAGTCGGCCCTCTCCAGCCACAACTGCCAAAAGAAAACCAATTGTACTGCGGAGATCCTGTTACAAACTGTCGGTCGGCTGACACAGAAACATCGAGCCGGCCCGTGCGGGGCCGGCTCGAATGGTTAGAGGATCAGATCGCCGCGTTGTCCATGCTTACTGCACCGCAAAGACCAAGTCGTCGTGATCGTTGTATGAGCCTGTGGTGCACGAAGACGCTTTTCCCAGATAGCGGAATTGCGCACGAACCGCCTGCAGGCTGCCGGTCGGGAGGGTGAACGTGGCCGACAAGCTCTGCGCTCCACCCTTCGTGGGCTTAATCGTCTTGATGAAAACCCAGGAGGGGCTGTTGGCGTTGGCCGCGTAGTACAGGTCGAGAGAGTCCGAGGTATAGCCGCTCCAGGCCCACACGGTTGCCGTGACCGTCGCCGTGGTGGCGTGCGTTAGCGGGCCACCGCTGGTGGAAGTAACTACGATACGGTCGTTGGACTCGTCGGAATGGAAGGTTCCGGCGGTGCCATCGGCGCAGGAAGTGTTGATGGTGTTCGGTTGATTGGGTTCCGCGCCTCCCGACATATGATCGCGTCCCAGCAGCAGGGACGGACCTGAGTCACACGAGGTGCCGACGGTCGCGCACTCCGGAGCCTTGAGCGTGGAATTGTAAACCGCGGTTTGCGCTCCCGAGGACGAACTCACCGTCAAGGCGATGGTCGCGCTGTGGCTGAGTGATCCGGAAGTTCCGGTCACGGTTACCGTGGCAGTTCCGATGGTCGCGGTTGAAGATGCGGTTAGCGTTAGCACCGATGTCGCGGTACCGTTCGCTGGCGGCGTTACGGGATTGGTGGAGAACGCCGCGGTCACACCACTGGGCAGGCCGGTAGCGCTAAGCGTGGTTGCAGAACTGAAGCTGTTCTGGCTGGTGATGGTGATCGTGCTGGTTCCGTTGCTGCCTTGTCTTACGGTCAGAGACGCGGGCGAAGCGCTGATGGTGAAATTCGGTGTCGCCGCGGCATTGACCGTGAGGGCAAGCGTAGTGGTCGCGACCAGGCTGCCGGAGGTGCCGGTGATGGTCACCGTAGCTGTTCCGGTCGTGGCCGTGGCGCTCGCTGTCAGAGTGAGCACGCTGGTCCCGGTGGTGGGGTTCGTGCCGAACCCTGCGGTTACACCGCTGGGCAGGCCGGACGCGGCTAGAGTTACGCTGCCGCTGAATCCGTTCACGTCGGTCACGGTGATGGTGCTGGTGCCGCCGGCGCCGCCCTGGGTGATTGTCAGACTGCTGGGCGAATCCGAGAGCGTGAAGCTGGGCGTCGCAGCCCCAGTCAGGGTATTGATCAGGGCCGCTCCGTTCGGGCTTCCCCATCCCGTCACCATGTCGTAGCCAGTAACCGCGGGGTAGCCGTTACTCCCGCTGCTGATGTCGTGGAAGTTGCTGTCGTAGCTGGTACCGAAGCTGATGGGGTAGATAAGCGGGTTGAGATAGCCGAGAGTCGTGCCGTGATTGGCCACGTTCTGCTGATTGGCCAGCGCGAGATAGCCAGCCCAGCGCGGCGCGGCGTAGCTGGTGCCGCCATATTCGTTGTAGTAACAGGTGCCGTCGTCGCACAGGATGTTGTCGAAATTGGCTTCCGCGGCCACGTCCGGCAAGTCGCGTATGGTCGAAGAAGCCTCATTGGACGCATTGGCCACGCCTACCTGCCAGGTCGGAATCGCGAAGCCGTTGTCAGCGGGACCGCCGCTGCTGTCGGACCACGCCGTTTCCGATTCCCATGCGCCACCCGCGCCATTCGTGGTCAAGTCGGTTCCGCCAACCGCCACGACGTAAACGCTTTCCGCCGGATAGCTTTCGTCGTTATTGTTATTCCCCGTGTATTTTCCGGAGTCGCCGGATGCGACGAAGAGATTCTGGCCCTGCGCCGCAAATTCCTCGAAGATGGGATCGTCGTCGGACGGGTCATCCGGAGCCCAGCCCCAGGAGCAGCTCAGCTGCTTGGAAATATTGTCGGTGGCCATTTGGTTGAAAATGTCCACGTCGCCCACGCCGATGGAAGAAGTGCCGGGGGCAATATAAACGCGGACCGAGGTCAGGCCGGGGGCCATGCCAATCGGCTGCGCGATGTCAATTGCCTGTTCGCCGTCGTCGCCGTCGGAACCGGCGCTGGCGCCATCCACGAGCACGTTGGTGATGGTGACGGTGTATGACTCTCCGCCCATGTCCGAATTAACATCGGCAAGCTCGTAGCCGTCAAATTCCAGCAGACCGACGGACTGGCCGGCGCCGGTGAGGGAGCCGGAGCCGTAGTAGGCTGCCCGCATGTCGGAGGGACGGTAGGCGCCTTGCGGTCCCGAGCCGGTGGCGTTGCTTTTTATTGCAGACCCCGCCGAATTTTTCTTTAGCATGGGACGCGGTATCGAGAAGTTATTCAGACCGGCGATGCGCTTCACGGGCACACTCAGGTCGAGCGAGGGCTCACGATCCGGCGAATAAAAAGTCCGGTTTTCCGTGGGATGCCGATAGACCGTCATCACCACATGAAAAGCCTTTTCGATTTCCGCCACCGAGCCGTTGATATCCACGAGCAGGCGATTCGGAGGCGTATTAGTCACGGTAAAACCATTGGCCTTGGCGAAATTGACCACCGTCTGGTAGTCCTGCAGCGTGGGGCCGAACTGTTCGGTGAACTGAGCGACGGTGAGAAAATGGCCGTAGTCGGGGCTGGTTGGGTCATTGAGCCGACCTAACAAGCTGGTCAGTTCGGGCTGGTTGCGCAGCGGCAACATGATGGCAAGGTTCAGGCGCTTGGTGGGTGGAAGAAAACCCACGGGCGCGGCCTGGCCGCTCGCAACTGCGGGGCGAACATGATTGTGCAATACCTGTAGCGATGGCTGCGCTAGTCCCGGAATAGTGAACAACAATAACGCGGCCACGCAGACAAGGGCAGCGAGAGGGCGGTTACTTTTTCTCATGTTCTTACCCTTCCGATTCTCGAGAATTCACAACGTGGGGAGTCTTCGACCCTACCTATTACGACCAACAATCACAGCATCTTAACGCACATTGCGTGTTTTATTTAAATATTTTGGACCGGCGCGCCGTGTTGTGTGAAACCCGTCGCCGGAAGCGTTCATGGCGAGCACAGTATGCAAGAACATGCACATGTGCAGCAGCCGTCTTAACACCGCCCGGCCAGTTACTTCCCGTCCAAATCTACGTTCTTGATGGGCACATCCCAATGGCCGGCGAGGATTTCAAACCGACGCTGCTCTTCCTTCGCATAGGTGGTCTGGTCGGGCCAAAGCTGCTTCTTCAGCGTGTCTTCGTCGAACGGCTCATTCGCGGCCGTCGAGTTCTTGAAGACGATGGTCACGCGATAGTCCCAGCGCCCGTCTTCCGTCGTGTGATAGCGCGGCTGGTCCATCCAGACTTTGAGGATGCGGCCCATCTCCACCTGTTTCTTCAGGAGCGGGTAGTGGTTTCTCTTGAACAGTTGCAGAAACTCGTCTGCATATCCCCACTTGGCCTTGTAATAGTATTCGACCACGAAAGGCTTGCCGGTTTCCTGGGCCGGGAGAGATACTGGGAGCAGTGTCAAAAACAACAGAAGAAATCTCAATTTCATGGATGGTCTCCGTGGGGAGTGATTGTCGCATAGAGTGGGAAAAGGTTCAAAAGAGAGAGATATCGCGGCTTCCGCTTCGGGCTAACGCCCTGCAATGCTAAAATTGAGTGTGCCCGCCGATTCGCTTCGCCTCATCGCCATCGATATTGACGGCACCCTGCTCAACCCGGAATTCAAGATTTCCGAGACTGATCTTACAACGCTCCGGCGCGTGCATACCCAAGGCATCGAGATCATCCTGGTCACCGGACGCCGCCACACCTTTGCCCTGCCCATCGCTCAACAACTGGGATTTGATCTCTGGTTGATCAGTTCCAATGGCGCCATCACCCGGTCGCTGGCCGGAGAAACGTTTCACCGCGACCTGCTCCCGGAAGCGACCTGCCGCGAGCTCGTCGGCGTGATGCAAGAATTTCGGGGTCAGACGGTTCTAACGTTTGACAGCAATGGTCTTCACGGCGAGGCTTCGGGCACCATCGTGGTCGAGAGTCTGGACCAGCTCGAAGGCAGCATCCAGCGCTGGCTGGAGAAAAACATGCAGTACATCCAGTTCGTGGTTCCGATCGAGAATGCGCTCACCACCGATCCCGTGCAGGCTATGTTCTGCGGCCCGGTCGCGCACATGCAACGGGTATTGCAAGTCCTCGGAAGCTGTGGCCTGCCCATCACAGTTTTGCGCACCGAGTACACCGGCCGTGATCTTTCGATTGTCGATGTGCTCAACGCCGGCTGTTCCAAGGGACACGCGCTCGAGCGCTGGGTCAATTACCGCCGCATTAGCCGCGAACAGGTCATGGCCGTTGGTGATAACTATAACGATATTGAAATGCTTGCGTTCGCCGGCCACCCGTTTATCATGGGGAATGCGTCGGAAGAGTTGCGCAGCCGCGGCTGGAAGCTTACCCGCTCGAACGCCGAAAGCGGTGTAGCCGCCGCCATCGAGCACATGCTGTACGGAAAAGCGCTTGAACCGGTAGTCGTTGACCAGATTCACACCGCGGCGAGCGTGACCAGCTTGTGATGATAGGAAGAGGATGATTCGAAAAAGACCATTGGCGATGGATCGGGCTTGGAGAATTGCGGCGAAGGCCGCCGCGTTTTTCTTTGATTTTGCCGTCGCCGTTGCTCTGCTCGCTCGTCCCGCGACTGCCGCTGAGTTAGCTATCCTCCGCAACGGCTTCACCATCCGCCACGAGCATCGCCTGGAGATGGGAACAACGACTCGCCTCTATCTCGCTGCCGACGATTCCAACTTTACCGACGTGCCCACCGCCGAGATCAGCGGGTACGAAAAAGATCTCACCTTACCAGTGCCACCGCCCGCGAATTCACACGCCGCCATCGCCGGCCCGTCTGAGCCTGCGAAATTTGGGCCTGCGAAATCATCCGCTAAATCCGGGCCCGCGCCCCCCCTCAATGAAGTCGTGAACACCGCCAGCGCCACCTATCATCTCGATCCCGACCTCGTGAACAGCGTCATTCACGCCGAAAGCGGATTCAACGCGCGCGCCGTTTCCCCCAAAGGCGCCCGCGGACTCATGCAGTTGATGCCCGGCACCGCCAGCCAACTGGGCGTAAACGACTCCTTCGATCCCCAAGCCAACGTCACGGGCGGAAGCCGCTATCTGCGCGAACTTCTGGAACGCTACGATTTCGATCTCGTCAAGGCGCTGGCCGCTTATAACGCTGGTCCCGAGCGCGTCGAGCAGTATCGGGGAGTGCCGCCATTTCGCGAAACCCGCGCCTACGTGGCCCGCATCGTGCACGAATACAACACTAAGAAGACCGCCCAGGAAAAAGCGGCGAAACAAAAAGCGGCCTCCGCCCGAGGCCCGAACAAGGCTCCGAGCAAGGCCACGAGCCACGCCCAACGCGCTGCGAAACCCGCCGGCACGACCGTCGCCGCCGAATCTCCGCGCTTACCATCCCAGCGCGAGCCATCCCCGCGTTGACCCTGCTTCCTCTCTCATTTACCTTCATTCGGGGGTTTGCTCGCCGCATCTGCGTGACTCCTCTGCTTCGCGCCAAACGATCACGACCGCATCAGACAGAATCAGCCAGGCGGAATGAACAGAACTGAATGAACAAAAAACGATACGCAGCCTATGCCGTGGTCTTCCTGGTTCTGGCCGTGCTGGTTTATCTGCAGTTTCGCACCTGGCGGGACTTCGACTGGGCCCGGCTGTTTCAGTACGGGCTGAATTGGCGCCACATTTTTCACGGGGTAGCGCTCATCTACTTCGCCTATTTCCTGCGCGCGGTGCGATGGAAAATTTTCCTTCGACCGGTGCGCAAGCAAGCATCCCTGCTGGGATTACTCCCACCCACTTTGATCGGGTTCACCGGACTCGCCTTGCTCGGCCGCCCGGGTGAATTGATTCGTCCCTATTTGATAGCCCGCCGAGAGAACCTGCCGTTCGCCTCGCAAGTTGCGGTCTGGACGGTGGAGCGAATTTTTGACGTTGGCGGTTTTACCGTCCTGTTGGTGGCGGGCATTTTTCTGCCCTCGAAGCTGCGCACCTTTACCGAAGCCGCGCCGCCGGAAGTCAGGGAGTGGATTCATCTCACGGGATACGCTCTGATAGCACTTGTACTCGGGCTGCTTTTGGCAGCCGTGCTTATGGCCCACCGTGGGAAGCGGATCGCGCAGTGGGTGGAAGACCGTTTTTCCCATCTTGCCGAGAACCTGGGCCATCGCATCGCGCAAAAAATTCGAGAGTTTACCTTGGGGCTCAATACCATTCACGGTCTATTCGCATTCCTCCAGGTGTCAGCCGTGTCGGTGGCGATGTGGTGGGTCATTGCCTTGTCTTACAAGGAAGTGACGCACGCCTATGGCGCACCTATGGGCAGCTTGAGTACCACCAAGGTTCTTCTTCTCATGGGCTCCAGCATGATCGGCTCCATGGTGCAGTTGCCCGGCGTTGGCGGCGGGTCGCAGCTGGCCACCATCAGCGCGCTCGACCACGTCTTTCATATTGTCCCAAAGGAACTCGCGGTCAGTTGCGGCATCATGCTTTGGCTGGTGACGTTTGTCGCCGTAGTTCCGGTTGGACTGTTGCTCTCCCATCGTGAACGGCTGTCGCTGCGCAAGCTTTCCGAAGAGACGGCGCAGGCTGAGGAAGGCGCGGCGATTGAGGGAACATCGTAGATTGCCGACAGGAAGTTTGTGGACCCTGCAGGGCTGATACTAGTACCGCGACCGCATGATGATTACGGCGTGGGAAACGAGTAGCGCCGGCATCTTGCCCTCGGAGCAGCGGGCGAAGACGCCCGCCGGACAGCCGCCGGGACGGCGGCGCTACTCTCAGTACTGTTAGTTGCGGGGATTGGGTCCGCTTTGCCGCCGTGGCGATTGCGTTTGGATCGCTGGCTCCTTTGGAAACTGGCCCACCATCAAACCGCCTCGGCCCTACCATTTCTTCCCGCGTCCCCTGCTACAATCGAGTTTATTCCCGAGTGCAACCAAGCGCATGAAATGCCCCTTTTGCGGGTTTGAAAATGACAAAGTCGTGGATTCGCGCGAGAGCAAGGAAGCGGATTCCATACGCCGCCGCCGCGAATGTCTGAAGTGCGAAAAGCGCTTCACCACCTACGAGCGCATCGACGAAATTCCTTACATGGTGGTGAAAAAAGACGGGCGCCGCGAGCGTTTTGACCGCCAGAAAGTGCTCAATGGCCTGATGCGCGCCTGCGAGAAGAGGCCCGTTCCCATCAGCAAGCTGGAACAGATCGTCAATGAGGCCGAGAGCTTCGTCATAGAGTCGGCCGAGCGCGAGCGCAAGACCAGCGAAATCGGCGAGCTGATCATGAACCGCCTGCGCCGCTATGACAAAGTTGCATACGTCAGGTTCGCCTCCGTCTATCTGGACTTCAAAGACGTGCAGGAATTCATGACGGAACTGAAGGACCTGCTGAAAGCCAAAGACAAAGAGAAAGACGCGCCCGAGGCGAAGGGAAAAGTTAAATCATCGGGTGATCGGGTCATCGGGTGATCGGGCCATCGAAAACCGGGTTGCTGCGGCTTCGTCTGCTCGGGCGTTTCTAGATGGCCCGATGACCCGATCACCCGATCCAAAGGTCTGACTATCTATGACCCACAAAGTAACGCTCATCCCCGGCGACGGAATCGGTCCCGAAGTCATCCAGGCCACGGTTCGCATGATTGAAGCGACCGGCGTCAAATTCGAATGGGAAAGCTTCGCCGCTGGCGCCGAAGCTTTTGAGAAGTACCACGATTACATTCCCAAAGAACTCAGCGAATCGATCGAGCGCACCCGCGTTGGACTGAAGGGTCCCGTGACCACGCCCATCGGCGGCGGCTTCTCCAGCATCAATGTCGAACTGCGCAAGCGCTTCGAACTCTTCGCTAACTTTCGGCCCATCCGCAACCTGCCGCATATTCCCACTCGCTATCCGGGCGTCGATTTAATCGTGGTGCGCGAAAATACCGAAGGACTTTATTCCGGCATCGAGCACGAAGTTGTTCCCGGAGTGGTCGAGAGCATCAAGGTGATCAGCGAAAAGGCTTCCACTCGCATCTCGCGTTTCGCCTTTGAGCATGCCCGCAAGAACAAACGTAAGAAAATTCATTGCATCCACAAAGCCAACATCATGAAGTTGTCCGATGGATTGTTTCTGCGCTGCGCGCGCAACGTCGCGAAGGAGTATCCCGAGATCACCTACGGCGAGCACATTGTCGACAACACCTGCATGCAACTGGTGATGAACCCCTACCAGTACGACATGCTGCTGCTGGAGAATTTCTACGGCGACATTATTTCCGATCTGTGCGCGGGACTGGTCGGCGGACTTGGCCTCGTGCCCGGCGCCAATTTCGGCCATGAGTGCGCCATCTTTGAAGCAGTCCATGGCTCCGCACCCGACATAGCCGGAAAGAATATTGCCAATCCTACGGCCGTGTTGCGATCCGCGCTGCTCATGCTGCGCCATATCGGCGAGGCCGACGCCGCCTGGAAGATCCGCAACGCCATCGATGAGGTCTATCGCGACCGCAGCAAACTTACACGCGACGTGGGCGGCACCGCAGGCACATCGGAGTTCGCCGACGCCATCATTCAGGCCCTGGAAGCGCAAAGTGCGGCGGCGGAGCATCAAACTCACCCATAGAAACGCAGCTTGCCGCGTCTCGGCGGATTTCCCTGAACTTAACGTATGATTAGCCGATGAGGACTGACATGCACATCAGCAAGGGTTTGGCGCGAGCTCGCAAGAAGGCCAGCGCCCTCGTCCAGACTGTCACTCGGCTAATTGGCAAGTCGCAAAAGCGAACCGGAAGCAATGCGGAGCAGTGGATTGAGGAATTCGAGCGTCTGTCCGGCAGCGGTCATTCGGACGGCTGGCATTTTGATCGGGACGAGATCCATCAGCGCCGGTAGCGGGCTGATCGCATGTGGAGGGTAAAGGATTTGGTTTCCGCAGCGGAGGGCAGAGAGCGGCATGATTTATCTTAAGAGCACGCTTGCGGGATTGTTGGCTGTGCTTGCTGCAGCTACCCTGATCATAATCGTTGTAATCGTCTACATTTCGATTGCATCGGTCGTTGCAGACAGAAGCGACAGGAGCGATAGGATGGGACCCGATTTCCCTTGGAAAACCGTTGACTTGGCTTTTAGTGGTCCTAGGGATTTTTGGGGTCGGATTCTTCTGGGAGTTTTTCCGAATTAGGTCAAAGTAGCCACTACCCAGCGCGGGAGAGCCATCATAGCAGCCGGTCGTTCTGATAAACTAATGCGTTTCGAGAAGCGTACGGTCGACGCTAAATCTCCCGTCCCCCTTGAGGTCTATGCTGAAGGGCATCGAAATCCCGTACCATCGCGGACTGCACCGCTTCGCCATCTTCACCGCCTGCGCCACCCTCGTCCTGATCGTCGCCGGAGCGCTGGTCACCAGCAATGACGCCGGCTTATCCGTCCCCGACTGGCCAACCACCTTCGGCTCCTTCTACAAAATCCCGCGCATGGTTGGCGGCATAATGTACGAACATGGCCACCGCATGGTGGCAGAATTCGTGGGGCTGCTCACCATCATCCTGGCCGTCTGGACCTGGGTAGCGGAAAAGCGCCACTGGCTGCGCCTTCTGGGCCTGGCCGCGCTCGCGACCGTCATCATGCAAGGCATCCTCGGAGGACTGACTGTATTGTTCTTTCTACCCGCATCCATCTCCAGCGCGCACGCCGCCGTGGCGCAGACCTTCTTCTGCATCGCTGTCGCAATCGCCGTCTTCACCGGACGCCGCTGGGTCGAGGAGCAACCGCGCAACGAACTCGACCAGCGCCGGCCCGCTCTTTTCACTCTGACCCTGCTCTCGATTTTTGTGCTCTATGTACAACTGATCCTCGGAGCCATGTTCCGCCACCACGGCCTAAGTTGGTGGCCGCACGTCATCAACGCAGCCGTCGTGGCCATCGTCCTTTCCTGGACTGCCGTTCGCGCCATCTCCGTCTACCAGCAAGTGGACGCCGTCCGGCGTCCGGCAATCGCCATGCTCGGCCTTATGGTCGCGCAGCTCTGCCTGGGATTTCTCGCCTTCATCACCCGCGTCATGTGGGGAAGAGACGCGGCGCAGCCTGAACTGCCCATGGTGATCTCGACCGTAATCCACGTCGCCGTAGGAGCGCTACTTCTCGCCACGACCGTGGTTCTAGCCATCCAAGTTTGGCGCCACGTCCCGGTTGCTTTCGAAGAGCGCGTCCCCGGCCAGGATCAGAAGGCCGTCGCCGCATAGGTTCACACGAGGTCAGAGGTTAAAGGTCAGATTGCGGAGGTAAAACCATCCGTAACCGCTGAGACCTCACATCTGCGATCTAACCTCTGACCTTGCTACTGATCCGATCAGCTCTGGATGATAATCCCCCCGTTCCCGGCGTAGAATAACCTGTGGCCCCGAACTCAACTACCATCGACTTCGCTCCGCCGGCCCGACCTGCCAAGCCCGCCGGTCAGCCCATCATTGCCGTTCGCGACCTCGTCCACCGTTATCAGGACCACAACGCGCTCAATGGCGTCTCATTCGAGGTTCGCCCGGCCGAGCTTTTCGGCCTTCTCGGCCCGAACGGCAGCGGCAAGACCACTCTGTTCCGCATTCTTTCGACACTCATGGTCCCGACTTCAGGCAGCGCCACCATCGCCGGCTTCGACGCGGTTCGCCAGCCCGGAGCGTTGCGCCGGCACATCGGCGTCGTCTTCCAGGCCCCGAGCGTCGACGCCAAGCTCACCGCTTACGAAAACCTCTGGCATCAGGGACACCTCTATGGCCTGCGCGGCCCCGAACTCAAGGCACGAATCAATGAAATCCTCAGCCGCGTCGGATTGCTCGACCGCTCGGCCGATCGTGTAGAAACTTTCTCCGGAGGCATGCAGCGCCGCATCGAACTTGCCAAAGGTCTGCTTCATCATCCAGAGGTTCTGCTCCTCGACGAGCCCACTACCGGCCTCGATCCTGGCGCCCGGCGCGACCTTTGGCAATACCTTCAGATCCTCCGGGATCAGGAGCGCGTCTCCGTCATCGTCACCACCCACCTGATGGAAGAAGCCGAACACTGTGACCGGCTCGCCATTCTGAACGAAGGCAACCTGGTAGCGCTCGGCACACCCGAGGCACTCACCCGCGAAATCGGCGGCGACGTAATTCTTTTGGAAGCGCGCGACCCGCAATCTCTGGCCGACCAGATTCGGACCAAGTTTCACGTCGATGCCACGGTCATGGACAAGCAGGTCCGTATCGAAATCGAAAACGGACATCGCTTCGTTCCCGACGTAGTCGAAGCTTTCCCCGGAGAGATCCAGTCGCTGAGCGTGAGCAAGCCCACGCTCGAAGACGTGTTCATCCACCGCACCGGCCACCGCTTCTGGAGCGAGGACGCCGAAGCGGCCCCAGAACCCGGTAAGAAGGGCAAGAAGAAACATTGATGTGAACGCGCACGTTATTGCAAGAATTGAGCTCTACGAAACCGAGCACGGCGGCCGGAATGGGCCAACCCCGTCCAACAAATTCGGATGTTTGTTTGAGGGTGACGGGGAATACTTCGACTGTCGGCTGCTGTTGGAAGGGATCGGCTCTTTGCGCCCAGGCCAGACTGCAACGGTGCCGATTCTGTTCTTGAATCCCGACCTGCTCAGGCCACGACTAAGAACCTCTCAACGATTCCGTTTATGGGATGGCAAAATCATCGCTGATGGTGAAATTGAGGAGATTGTCGCGGCAAACAGCGGGAGATAAAGATTGACTGAACCCACGTCGATTGAGCCACTACGCTGCTAAACTAAAAACAATGTCAACTCAAAGCGCCACCTTTCCCGCAACCGCTCCCGCATCTGCCGGAGTTCTGCTGCCTGCGTTTACGCTGTGGTGGCGCGAAGTCGTACGATTCTATCGTCAGCGCGCGCGTGTGGTGGGCGTAATCCTTTCTCCACTCTTGTTCTGGATCGTGCTCGGATCCGGTTTCGGAACGTCTTTTCGTTCCGGACAGGCTGCCGGTCAGCAGCACTATCTGGATTATTTCTATCCCGGCACACTCGTGATGATCGTCCTGTTCACCGCGATTTTCACTATGATGTCGGTGATCGAAGACCGCAACGAAGGCTTCCTGCTTTCGGTGCTGGTGGCGCCGGTGCCGCGCGCGGCGATTGTTCTGGGAAAAGTCTTGGGCGGCACCACGCTCGCCGCCGCCCAGGGATTGATTTTCCTGGTCTTCGCGCCGCTCGTTGGCATACACATGACGCTGGCTTCGTTCGGGCTGATCGTCCTCACCGTGTTTCTGGTGTCGTTTGCGCTGACCGCGCTCGGTTTCGCCATCGCCTGGCCCATGGATTCCACACAAGCCTTTCACGCCATCATCAATCTATTCCTGATTCCGCTATGGCTGCTTTCGGGAGCGCTCTTCCCTATGTCCAAGGCTTCAGGATGGATTCGCTGGCTCATGTATGCCAACCCGCTAACCTACGGCGTCGAGGCGTTGCGCACGCTGATGTATCCCGAAGCGCCCAGCACATTCCCGCTGACCGAATCCCTTTTGACGTTGGTGCTGTTTGCGCTATTCATGTTCGGGTTGGCCTTCGCGCTGGCGAACCGGCGCACGACGAAGCCGGCAGCGTGAGGCAATTTTGTAATCTTGTAATTTGGTAATTTTGTAATTGGAGAACGTCGGTCGGTTCTAGATTACAACATTACCCGATTACCAAACTACAAAATGCCCTTAGACATTCTCGCCCTCGCCGCGCACCGTGACGACGTGGAACAGACCTGCGGCGGAACTCTGCTCAAGATGGCCGAGCGCGGATATCGCACCGGCATCCTCGACCTCACGCAAGGCGAGATGGGGACACGCGGTACCGCTGAAGACCGTGCGCGCGAAGCGGCGGAGGCGGCGCGCATCCTCAAGGCTTCCTGGCGCCACGCGCTCGATATTCCTGACGGGCGCGTCGAAAATACCTGGGAGAATCGTCTGAAGGTCGTCCGCGTGCTTCGCGAACAACGGCCGCGCGTTTTGATCCTTCCCTACTGGGAGGGGCGGCATCCGGATCACTACACGGCGTCGGTGCTTGGGTATGAAGCGGCGTTTATCTCGGGACTCGCCAAGCTTGCCGTCAGCCATCAGCCGTCAGCCAGCAGTGACCCCGGTGCCGATTCGGCTTCGCCTCATCGTCCTTTCAAGATTATTTACGCCAGCCTGTATCGCGACGTGCGGCCTACTTTTGTCGTCGACATCACCGAACAGTTCGAAGCGCGCATGGCATCGCTGATGGCTTACAAGTCTCAGTTCACCGACCAGCAGGCCGGCAGCGGAATCTTTCCTGCGCAAAAAGAAATTCGGGCGCGGATTGAATCCATGGCCCGCTTCTACGGCATGATGGGCGGTGTCACTTATGCGGAGCCGTTTGTGCAGAAGGAAGTTGGGCTGGTTGAGGATGTGATGGCGATTCCGGTGAAGTCGATCTGAACGCCTAAAGCCCGCATAGTTACCCCACCCGCCTTGTTTTTCTGAATTCTGGGATTAGATTTTTGAAATAGCCAATATCTCGACTTTCTCCGGTCGCGGTAGGCGCAGCGTTATAAAGTCACTCTTGGCGCGTTTCACTCGCCAGAACACCACGTATCCATCGGAAAGGGGATATGCATACGCTTGTCGCCACCGTATTCGACGCGTCTCACAAACCGCGAGCAGCCCTAGATCATCCGGGTCGAAGCCGACTAGCTGGTAGAAGGTGTGGAGACACAAAAGCACTCTTGCGGGAAATCCCTTACGGTCCCTCCAATATTGCTTATAAAATGCAAGCGGAACCACGTTGTTAGTGTTCAGACCTCACCGCCTTGTCCGTCACATGTGTGCCTTCTGAGGCCGTCCCCTCTAGCGCAGTCTCCGCTACGCCCTGCATTGTTTCCGCAGCTTCTTCAGGTGGCCTTTTGGATGCAATGATGCCCGCATCCATGCTCTCAGACCTTGATTCTAGGAGCCTAAGCATGTCGCGAGTAAAGAAGGTCGCAGGAACCAGCTTGAGCGGCCTAACGGAAATCACTTCTCCGTTCTCAACTTCGATCTCCAGTTCATCCCCCTCGCGGAGACGAAGGGCTTCTAGCAGTAGCTGGGGAAGGGTGACTTGACGCTTCGAGACTATCTTTAGTCGAAATATGTCGCGCATGATCGGTTTATATCCTCCGTCAGTCAGAAACTCCGACAGTCGGATTTTCTCATTATCCGACAATAATGTCAATAACTGTTTCCGCCTCCTAATCATTAGGATGGTATTTTCAATGGTTTACGAACTCAGCAATTCTGGCTGCCAGGAGAACGGCGAAGCCAACGCCTAGCAGGATGCAGCCAATGGTTGCCTTTCTCGACGTTTGCCGGCGAAAGAAGCGTTCAACTCCGGTGGCATTTTCTACGATCTTCCCACCCAGATTCACCTTTATACCTTTCAATTCCGAGCCAGCCAACCCCTCGGTTATCTCCGTGACCGCAACAAACTCCTTCTCGGCATAAACCGCATCCCAAGCAAGCACCCCGCCCGATAGGAAGGTGAGGAAGTCACCGACAAATCCTAGTATTAGGTGCAGTTCCATGTAAAATCTCCTGTAACAACCTCGTGTGCTTCGGCTTGATTTCATCGAAACACTTTTCACTGAGTCTACCCGTTGGATTTCCGCGGACCGAATATTAATTTTCACCTCGATCTTGACGAAACTCATGTGCACCATTCTCGCCAAAACCGCTCGGAAACTGATCAACTGGCGATTGGTCCTTCTCTATCCCAGTCTTTTCCAATCGAAGGATGAGCCTGAGGGAAGGGGCTGGGCGGTAGCGGAGGAAGCTCCTTTCGGGGTTGGATTTTGACCAAGTGTAGCAGC
>Ga0224558_1000325_pt1 | contig 56181 bp, 46 predicted proteins | sample 714S32024metaG_FD_180682 | JGI IMG/M metagenome (GOLD analysis project Ga0224558, IMG submission 180682) | Peat soil microbial communities from Stordalen Mire, Sweden - 717 S3 20-24 | ecosystem: Environmental > Terrestrial > Soil > Wetlands > Peat | place: Sweden: Norrbotten County, Stordalen... | reverse complement strand
CGAGTATGTCGGGGCGGTGGTGCTGTGGGGAGTGAGCACCCAGCAGGCGCTCGACGCGCTCAAGCAGGCTCAGCAGGCCCAGCGCAACGATATCGAGCATCTGAACGGCAATCTGCAGATGGTGGCCACCGCAACGCATCAAATAGAGTCCAGCATTGCGGAGATTGCCAAGAACGCCACAGACCTTGCGCAGGCTGCCGAGAAGTCGCGCACCGCAAGCGAGGAGACCAAAACCTGCATCGAAAGCCTGCGGGGATCGAGTACGGGCGTGGCCAAGGTGGCGGAGTTGATTGCCTCCATCGCCACGCAAACCAGCGTGTTGGCGCTCAATGCAAACATTGAGGCAGCAAGGGCAGGCATTCATGGCAAAGGCTTTGCCGTAGTGGCCAGCGAGGTGCGCAAGCTTTCTGAGCAAACGGCCGCGGCTACAGCTGAGATTCAGGCCAAGGTGACCGCCATCGGCGCGGACATCGCCACTGCGATGGCAGCGATCAACCGCATCGGCAGTCAGACCGACGACCTTTCTGGACTATCGCACCAGATGGCCGCTGCCGCCGAGGAGCAGCATCTGGCCACGCAGGAAATGGCGCAGAATCTTGAGCGGGCCGCGCACCGGACCTCGGAGATTGCCAACATGCGCATGGACGAGAAGCATCGCTAGCAAAAATGTACTCTAGGAAGAACTCGGCCGGGATTGGATTTCCGGCCTGCCTGTTTTGGCCTGTGGCGCGATTGAGCGCGCAACCCGCTGCCTCAGGCCGTAGCAACTTCATCCCTGGTGGCGTGCTCGTGTTCCTTTTCCACCTGCGTCAGCGCCTCTTCCAGAATGTCGAGAGCTACCGTAGCTTCGTGCTCGTTGACGATCAGCGGAGGCGAGAGCCTCAGCGAGGTTTCGCCGCACCCCAGAACGATCAGGCCCCGCTCGAAGGCCAGGGTCTCCACGCGGTTGCGCAGCGCTGTGGCAGGTTCGCGGGTGGCCTTGTCTTTCACCAGTTCAATGCCGATCATCAGGCCGCGTCCGCGCACGTCGCCCACCAGCGCGTGAGTATCCTTCCAGCCGCGCACACGTTCGAGAATGAATTCGCCCACACGGCCGGCGTTGCCCATGGCTTCGCGCTCGATGATGTCCATCGTGGCCAATGCCGCCGCAATCGATACCGGATTGCCGCCGAAGGTTGAAGCGTGGGAACCTGGAACCCAGTCCATGATCTCCGCGCGCGTCATGCAGATGCCCAGAGGCATGCCGCTGGCGATTCCCTTGGCGATGCAGACCATATCCGGCTCGACGCCCGAGTGCTCAACGGCCCACCATTTTCCCGTGCGGCCGGCGCCGCATTGCACCTCATCCACTACCAGCAGAATGCCGTGACGATTGCAGATGGCGCGCAGCTCGCGCATGAAGTTGTCCGGCGCCACCACGTAGCCGCCTTCGCCCTGAATTGGCTCGATGAAGATAGCGGCAACCTCCTCGGGAGCGAGGATCGTCTTGAAGAGTTTCTCTTCGATGTAGCGGGCGCAGCCCATGCTGAAGGCTTCCTCAGCCTGCGCGCCACCCGTGCAGCCGCGATAGGTATAGGGAAAGCGAATGTGCGTCACGCCCGGAACCAGCGGCGAAAAGCGGCGCTTCTGCTGCGGTTTTGAGCCGGTCAGCGAGAGAGCCCCCATGGTGCGCCCGTGGAAGGCGCCAAAGAATGAGATCACCTGCTGCCGTCCGGTGTGGTATCGGGCCAACTTGAGAGCGCACTCGATGGCCTCCGCGCCGGAGTTGCCGTAGAAGAATTTGTGTGGCCCCGGCATGGGCGCCACAGCTGAAAGCCGGTCGGCCAGGTCGGTGAGCGCCTCGTGGTAGAAGTCGGTTCCAGAGATGTGGATCAACTCAGCGGCTTGCTTTTGGATGGCCGCGACCACCTCGGGGTGGCAGTGGCCGGTAGAAGCCACGGCAATGCCGGCTGCAAAGTCGAGAAACTCGTTGCCGTCCACATCTTCCACGCGAATGCCGCGTCCGCGCTTGGCAACCAGCGGATAGGAGCGCGTATAACTGGGCGAGATCAGCCGTGTGTCCGCCGCAACGGCTTTCTGCGCCTTGGGGCCTGGCAGGGTACAAACAAGTTTCGGTCCGTATTGCGCGTACAGCTCTTCCTTAGTCATCGTCAATCTCCTAAAGAATCCTTGAATATGTTGATCTTTGAAGGGTTCGGGCCTTAGCCCGTGCATAAATCCTTCACAAACGGCCCGGGCATTAGCCCCTGAAGGAATCTCCGCATCACAACGAATCTTGTTCAGAGACTCACCCATGGCTGTCATCTTGAGCGATGAACAAAAATGACTGTCATCCTGAGCAAAGCGAGTCGAAGGAGTTGGATTTCCGGCGCTGGATACGAAGGGCAATCGCAGATCTTCGGCAGACCGCTGCTAATCGCTTGCGAAGAGGCTAGGTCGAGTGCGGGTGGGCAGAACGCGCAGATGTTTTCGCGGGCAGATGCTGCGTGCGCGCGATCGCGACCAGCGCCTGGTGGCTGGCGCAAGCATCGCTCCGTGTGTGGCGCGCATGTGCATGGAATCCCCGCTGGCTTGAGGATAGAACATTTTCACTTCCCCTGCATAGCGGAACTCTTGTCCAACGCAAGATGAGCCTGAAGGCGGCTTTTCCAGCGCAGTGCATCAAACTGTAGAATGCTCTTTGTAGCGCCCGGACCGGCGTGGGAATTGTCTGTCTGAAGAGTACGATCAATCGGGATCGGATTTCAACGGCGCCAACTGGCATTGTGGACATCTGTGAGCTGCGAGGCGCAGGTCGAGATCGCCGCAGCAAGGGGAGATAAGGGGTTCTTATGCGAAATGCATATGTGGCGTTTTCTGTAACACTTCTGGCCATGTCCACCGCGGCAGTGGCTCACTCCCTGGCAGCAAACCAACCTGGTTCCAATGGCGCCCCGGAACCCGCTGGGCAGACTGGCGGCGCGCAACAGCCCCCTTTGTTTCGCCTGGATGTGCGCCAGGTCCCGGTGGATCTGGTGGTGCTGGATAAGCAGGGAAACCCGGTGCGGGGACTGACCAAAGACGACTTCACAGTCAAGGAAGACGGGACGGATCAGCAGATTGTTTCTTTCGAAACAGAGGATGGGTCTGTTCCAAGCTATGTCCCTCCCAAGCTGCCGGTGCTTCCGGTCAATACGTTTGTGGACGTTCCCAGCGAACCGGAGCGGGGGCCACTTTACATTCTGTATTACGACATGGTGAACACGCCGCAGGAAGACCAGATGGCGTTTCGACAGGGGCTGCTGAAGTTTGTGGACAATGTACAGCCGGGAACGCGAATGGCGCTTTTTGTGAACGCGACCGGACTGCATATGCTGCAGGGATTCACTTCGGATCACGCATTGCTTCGGGCCGCGATCGAAAGGAAGGGGCCGGGGCCGCACATTCCACTCGTATTTCTCGAAGGAAGGACCTTCGGAATGATGGATTGGGGCGCTGCTCTCTCGAACTTGAAGTTTATTGCTGAATACATGAGCGGAATGGCGGGGCGAAAAAACCTGATCTGGATGGCAAGCATCTTCCCGATTCCCGTTGGACCAACCATTGTAGGGAAGGGCGGAGCGACCGCATCCATGCCCGCCCAGTCCGGTTCAGTGGGCGCTCAGGGAGGTCCGCAGGCCCTGGATTTGAGCGAGCTGGGCGCCGAATCAATCAAAAAGTCCTACGCGGCGATGATGCGCAGCCAGATTGCCCTTTATCCCGTGAGTCTGCGAGGCATTGAAGGGAGTGAGAATCCGGGTGGTGCCGGAGATACTAACGCCGATTACCAGAACATGAACGTGATTGCCAGCGCCACCGGCGGCCACGCCTATTACAGCAGCAACCATCCTGAAACTCTGATCGACAAGGCGGTGGAGCACGGCCTGAGCTATTACACGCTGACCTATGCGCCGACCAACACCAAGTACGACGGCTCGATGCGCCGGATCGAGGTGGCGCTGACGAACAGGCGCGATTACACGCTGACCTATCGGACCGTCTACTATGCCGTGTCGGACGATGAGCAGACTGTTCACAAGGGCGATGCGCTGCAGACGCGTTTTATTGCGGCCAAGGCCGAAGACACGCTCTACGCGAACATTGAACACGGCGCGCCGATGCTGCACGATCTGCTGTTCAGCGTCCACCTGGCAGTTGCGGGCGGTCCGGTGATGGCGACCCCGGCGCAGATGCTGGAGCTGGTGGACTCGCCGGCCTTCTTCCGAACGCGGCACAAGGACCGCCCGCTGAAACCCCTCACGCCTGTGAAGCTGCAGAAGTACAGGATCGACTATGGAGTGATCGATCCGCAGTTGAAGGTGGAGGCGAAACGGAGCGGCACTCCGGCGATCCTCGAGTTTGCCGCGGCGGCCTACGACCTCGATGGGAAATTGCTGAACAGCCAGTTGAACGATGGCATGGCGTCCACGGATGCGAAATCCGATGGGAAGCCGGCAGCGACGTTCCGCGCGGAACAGGAGCTGGAGGTCCCGCCGGGCGCGGCGTCGATCAGGATCGCTGTTCGCGACAAAGCGACCAACCGCACCGGGACGATGGAAGTGCCGCTCCCGCTGAAGGCCGAGCCGAGGGCGAAGACGGGAAGCGGTGGTTGATAGCACGATCATTTGCGCGTCTGAGCCATGGCCCACTGAGGTATGCTCTTTGCCGTATAGCGGGCGCGTCGCGGGCAAGCCGGAAACAGCCTCACCGCCCGCGAGCCGGCTAAGACCCGCATCCACGCGCCGGTAGTGGGTCAGTTTGCAATTCGCTCCCGAAATCCATGCGCATCGAGAACTACGGCTTGGCTAATGGGGCATTGAAAACAGGTGATGCTTCCGAGATAAGGAGCGGCGCTTTCAATCAAAACTTCGTCCTGAAGGAGCGGTACATCGTGTACGCCACATACGGGTGGCTCCGAGTCCCTCTTTTTGAAACACTGTTCTGTCACGCGCTTTTCTCCGGGGGTACCGAGAATGAACGTAACAGCGCAACCAATTTCTCAACGGACCAACTGTGCGCTGCGCGTTCCGGTTTTGAAAAATGCGACTTCAGCCAATGGGTTGCGACGCCTGGCGATCGTCAGTGACAGGTGGTCGCCGAACTTTACTCCTCAAACAACCTTGCTATAAATTTTTTGTGGCTAAGGGATCATTGTGGTTGGATCAGCCTGGCCAACTGATCCGGGGGCACGGGCCGGCTGAAAAAGTTCCCCTGCGCCTCGTCGCAATCGCGTGCCCACAGAAACTCCAGGTCTTCAGCCGTCTCAACGCCCTCAGCAATGATCCGCAGGTTAAGGCTTTGACCCATGGTGATGATTGCTCCCACGGTGGTCGTTGCGTCGGGAACGGTCGTGATCTGACGAACGAACGACCGGTCGATCTTGAGGGCGTCGAGGGGTAACTTCTGCATACTGCTCAAGCTGGAGTTGCCCGTGCCGAAGTTATCGACTGACACGTGTACCCCTTTATCCCGGAGGGTCTTGAGGATGAATGCCGTGTGCTCTGGATGCTCCATCAGAACACTCTCGGTTAGGTCCAGCTCCAGAGACCCCGGATCCAGGCCAGTTGCGCTTAGGACGGCGAACAGGCCATCGAGAAAATCCCCGCTCCGAAACTCCGTTCCTGAGACGTTGACGGCCACCGTCTTTGCGGGCATACCCGCATCCGCCCAGGCTCGGGCTTGCATGCACGCTTCACGGAGGGCCCAGGCCCCGATGGGCAGCATCAGCCCGGATTCCTCCGCGATGGGAATGAACTGCCCCGGAGGCACCGATCCTCGCGTGGGATGAATCCAGCGGGACAGCGCTTCAGCCCCGGTGATGGCTCCCGTCCTCAGATCGATTTTGGGCTGGTAGTGCAACGTCAATTCGTTCCGTTCCAGGGCGCCCCGCAGACCCTGCTCGATGGATTGGTGATCCACAGCGCGGTCGTTCATTTCAGGCCTGTAGAACTGATAACCCTGACGCCCGTTCTTTTTGGCCTGATACATGGCGGTGTCGGCGTTCTTGATCAGCGTCTCCGCATCCAGGCCGTCATCGGGGTAGACACTTATGCCGATGCTTGCGGTGACGTGAAGCTCACGGTGGTCGATGGAATGAACCTCCGCCACTGCGTGTAGCGCTCTTCTCGCAAGGGTGGCGGCATCTTCCCGTTGCTGCAGATCCTGTAGCAACACGATGAACTCATCGCCTCCTTGCCGGCTTACGGTGTCAGGGGTGCGTACACAATTCAGCAAGCGCTTCGCCACAGATTGGAGGAGCTTGTCGCCGGCCGGATGTCCCAGGGAATCATTGATGTGTTTGAAGCCATCCAAATCCAGAAACAGCACCGCGATCTGGCCCCCGTGTCTCCGAGCAAGGGAGATCGCCTGGCCAACCCTGTCGTTAAGAAGCAATCGATTGGGCAAACCGGTCAAAAAGTCGTGCTCGGCCAAATGAGTTATCTCCTCTGCTATCGCCCGCGCCGCGCTCACGTCGCGGAAAACGATGACCGCTCCAGTAACCTGCCCTTCACGGTCGTGGATGGGGGCTACGGAGTCCTCGATGAAAACTTCATGTCCGTCACAGTGGATGAGGACACAGTTCACCGGCAGTCTCCCCGTCCGGTCTTCCGATGCGGCCTTCGCCATCGGATTTGGAATTGCATTGCGAGTGGTAGCGTCCACGATCCGGAAAGCCTCGGTCAGGGGCCGGCCGGTCGCATCCTTCAGCGACCAGCCCGTCATCCTCTCGGCGATGGGATTGAGGAAGGTGATGTTTCCCGGCAGGTCTGTGCAGATCAGGGCATCGGCGATGCAGTCGAGCGTGATCTGGGCGCGTTCCTTTTCATTGAACAGGATCTCTTCGATCATCTTGCGCTCAACGGCATTGCCCAGGGTTCGCATCAGTTTGTGCGGCTCGATCTGGCCCTTGATGAGATAGTCTTGCGCGCCCTCATGAATGGCTTGAATTGCCATCGGCTCGTCGTCCAGGCTGGACAACAGCACAATGGAGACGCGGGGCGCGGCTGCGCGGGCCCGTCTCACCGCCTCCAGTCCTTCTGGATCGGCCAATCCCAGGTCCAGCAGAACAATGTCAACTGGATGCTCGGCGAGATACTTCTCGGCCTCACTCATGCAATCGACGCAGGCCAAGTCGAAGGTGTATGTGCCCTGATCGTTGAACATTGCGCGGATCAAGCTAGTTTGTTCGGGGTTATTCTCGATCAGAAGGATTGTCTTGCTTGGGCTGTTTGCCATCGGTTTCACCATTGCGCGGCAACCTGGCGCCCTTAATAATGAAATCCCAACTGCACGGAACGGGATTTTCCCGGCCGCGCTTCAATTAATATCATCGGTTTACGCTATAACCTGTTCAATTTTGCACACTTTGATTGATTTGCCCCAAAATCGTTACCCCGCATGAAATACTGGCCCTTTGCAAGCCAATCAAAGTATCTGCCAAGATGACGCAAGAATCCAAAAGCGGCTGAATCCAACACAAGCTACGATGGAATCATCTCCATGGCGAACGCAACCATCCCGCCGGCCCATGCGGAACGCAAGGCGGCCACCACCGCATCGATCGTGCTGGCTTTTGCCAGCGTCTACTTCTTCTGGGGCTCGACCTATACGGCGATTCGCATTGGAGCGGCGGATATGCCGGCCCTGCTGCTGTCGGGGACGCGCTTTCTGATTGCGGGCGCAATTCTGCTGGGCTGGTGCCGCTGGCGCAGATTGCGCCTCGCGTGTCCTCCCAGGACCATGCTGATGCTGGGGCTGATCGGGTTGCTGTTGCTGGGCTGCGGCAATGTGGGCCTGGTATTTGCCGAGAAGACCGTGCCCAGTGGACTTGCCTCTCTGGTGTGGGCGGTGACTCCGCTGTATGTGGCGTTGATCGAGATGGCGCTGCCAGGGGGCGAGCCGCTGCCTGCCCGCGGCTGGCTGGGTCTGCTGCTTGGCTTTGCCGGCCTGGTAGCGCTGCTTTGGCCCTCGCTGCACAACGGCCTGGGTGGCAACCGCGCGTTGCTCTGGTCCATCGCCGCGCTGCTCGCCGGAGCGCTTTCCTGGGCCGTGGGCAGCATCGTATCCAGGCGGGCGCGGCTCAAGGTCGACACGCTTGTGGCTGCTGCGTGGCAGATGCTGATTGCGGGGGCCTTCTGTACTGTACTTGGCACGGCCCTCGGTCAATGGCCGCAATTTCATCTCACCGGGAGCGCCGCCGGGTCGCTCGCCTATCTCATCACCGGAGGCTCGCTGTTGGGTTACACCGGCTACATCTATCTCATCGAGCATGTGCCCGTGGGTAAAGTTGCGTCGAATACCTATGTGAACCCGGTGGTCGCTGTGCTGCTGGGTATATTCCTGCTTCACGAGCGACCGGAAGCCGCGGAGTTCGCCGGCATGGCCGCAATCGTGGTGGCTGTGTTTCTGCTGACCACGGCGCGGGTCAAGGCAAAGGGCAATCGCCAGCCAGTCGAGCAGATTCCGGCGAAGTAGCGCAGATCAATCGCAATGCCCTACTTGAGAAACAGCACCGAAGCCGCCGACGCAATCCCAAGAAGCGAAAAGACGATGCCAAGGTACCAATAAACCCGGCTGTGCGTGAGCAGCGTGACCGAGGTGATGACCAGTCCAATCTCAAGCATTGCCTCGGCCAAGTCGAAGCGATTGGCGCGGGCCTCGGCATGTTCGACGCCGGTCTGAAGCGCCTCGGCCTTATCCTGGTCTTCTTTCAGCTCGCCGGCCCACTTGGCCTGATGGTCGGCATAGCTCTTGGCGATCCTCTGCGCCGCATCCTTGTCCGCGATTGTCACCACGGTGAGCAGATCGGAGACGAGGGCCGTGTCGTTGGAACGGATCTTATGGGCCTGGTATTCGTTCCATTGATCGGTGGCTTGGTTTTGGTTGAGCACGGCCTCTGTGTGGGTGCGGTGACCCAACACTGTGGTCACGGCCACCAGCACGGCGACCACGCTCATGGTGAAGGCGACCGGGCGGAGCGAGGATTCATGTGATCCGTGCTCGGCGTTCTCCTGCAACTCCTGGACTTCGTTGGCTTCCATGGTGTCAAATGTCCTTTCGTTTCAAGCCTGTCTGCTTCGCAGTGCGAGCAAGCATTTTGGGGCCGATCTCTTCGCCATCGTGGAAGGCCCACGTAAATTCATAGGGATAGTTTGGCTGTTCAAGCTGCTTGTGCGATCCGCTCTTGCTGACGCGAACTTTCTCCTGCCACCCAATCCTATACAAGCCCGTAGCACTTTCGACGCGTGCGAAGAAGGCCATTGCGTCATGAGAAAGACTCAGGCTACAGCAAAGCGTACTTGATTGGGAAGCGACAGCTCAAGCTCAATCTGGCGGGCAACGACCCGCAACGCCAGCGTCTCCACTTTTGATCGTGCCTCAGTGCGACTTATTCAGTAAAAGAGTACACCTGGCGGGCTTTTAATTTTAGAGATCCAGCGGCTGTCTTTCTCGCGATTGAATACGATCTCGAGTTCCGCCAAGCAATCCTACTTGCGCTTCCAGCGGACGCCGTCCTTCGAGTCTTCGATCACGATCCCCTTTTCGGCTAATTCGTTTCGGATCTGGTCGGCGCGGGCAAAGTTGCGCTGCTTCTTGGCCAGAGTGCGCTCGGCCACCAGCGCATCGATGGTCTCGCCGGTAAGCGACTCGCGGGAAAGGAGTTCCGGAGCCACATCGGCGAGTCTTCCCGCCTTCTCCGCCCACTCGAGGGCACGGCGGGTGGGTTCGGCGTCGCTGTCCTGGATCACGTCAAAGACCGCATCAAAGCTGGCCAGCACCGCTAGAATGGCGTCCCGGTCGGCGACCAAAAGCTGCTGCTGGTCGATGGCCGTATTCGCGGCGCGGACCAGGTCAAAGATCGGGGCGCGGGCTTCAGCGGTGTTCAGGTCGTTTGACAGCGCGGCCAAGTACCCGGTTTGCGCTGCTTTGGCGGCGTCCTGGAGCGCGGGATTCGAGCCCGCGGCAAAGTTGCCGTTCACCAGGCGCTGGTGGAAGGTCCTGAGCCGCTCAATGGCGTTGGTGGCCTCAATCAGTCCGTCGAAGGTGAAGTTCAGCTGGTGGCGGTAGGGCACCGAGATCAGCGCCAGGCGGATAGCGGAGGCCTTGTAGCCTTTCAAGAGCAGGTCGCGAAGGGTGAAAAAATTGCCCTCGCTCTTGGACATCTTGCGGCCATCCACGAGGAGGAATCGTACGTGCATCCAATGGCGGGCAAAGGGCTTATGGGTCACGCTTTCGCTTTGGGCTATCTCGTTCTCATGGTGGGGAAACATGAGGTCTTCACCCCCGGCGTGCAGGTCGAAGCTCTCGCCGAGGTACTCCATGGCCATGGCGGAGCACTCGATGTGCCAGCCAGGGCGCCCACGGCCGATTGCGGTATCCCAGAAGGTTTCGCCGGGCTTGGCCGCTTTCCACAGGGCAAAGTCGCGGGCGGAATCCTTCTCATACTCGTCCACATCCACGCGGGCGCCGTCTTCCATGCCGCTCAAGTCCTTTTTACTCAGCTTGCCGTAGTCGGGAAAGGCGGCGAGGCGGAAGTACCAACTGCCCTCTTCAGTCTGGTAGGCGGCTCCGGCCGCGGCCAGCTTCTGGATGAGTTCCACCATGCGCGGAATGTGTTCAGTGGCGCGGGCAAGTTGCTCAGGGCGCTGGACCTTGAGGGTTTCGAGATCTTCAAGGAAGGCTTGTTCGAAGGGGGCTGTGTACTGGGCAATAGGAATGCCCGCCGCAGCAGCGTTGCGGATGATCTTGTCGTCGACGTCCGTGATGTTCATGACGTGGCGGACGGGGATCGAAAGCAGTGCGAGGGTGCGGCGGAGGATGTCTATCTGCAAGAAAGTACGGAAGTTGCCGATGTGGCCGTAATCGTAGACGGTGGGGCCGCAGGCATACATGCGCAGGGCTTTGCCGTCCATGGCGAAGAGTTCGTCGACTTGTCCGGAAAGGGTATTGAAGAGGCGGAGAGGCATGGGGTATCAGGCTCTAACTGGCTGCTCGGCAACAGGTTGAAATCGGCGGCCGTGCGGCCCACTCGATTGTAGCAAGACAGGGGTCAGACAAAGGAAATCGGGGACCATGGAATCGCGTCAGATATAGAGTACGATAATAAGTATGACAATACAGGCGACAGATCGGAAGATGAAGAAGAGCTTCACGCTGGCTCCGGAGTCGGTGGCGTTCCTGAGTGAGACTCGGCAGAGACGGAAGGCTGGTTCGGATTCTGAGGCGCTGGATATGTTGCTGCGGGAACTGATGCTGGAGGCCAAGCGGCAGGAGCTGGAAGCAGCGACCAAGGAGTACTACGACACGGCTTCGGATGAAGAGCTCGCTGAGCAACTGGAGTGGGCTGAGATGGCCAGTGCGAGTATGTGGCGCGGGGTTCCGGAATGACTGCGCATGAGCGGCGATCGCCTCTGCGGGGAGAGATCTGGTGGGCGCATTTCGATTCGGACGAGCAGGACAAGAACCGGCCTGCTGTGATTGTCTCCACGAATGAACGCAACGCTCACCCTCGTGCGGACACCGTGCTGGCGATTCCACTCTCGACATCGGTCCACAAGCTTGGCCCCTGGCACCTGCTGTTGCGGGCCGGAGAAACGGGGCTGCGCGAGGACAGCGTTGCCTGGGCGGAGCATGTCAGCGCAGTCGCGAAGGATGAACTGATGGGGCCGGTCGCGGGTCATCGGCCGCTTACGAACACGCAGATTTGCCGGTTGGCAGGGTTGGTTAGGACGGCGATGGGATGTGTGGATTAGGGTAGGCTAGCAATGTGAGACCGGATCCGGTTTTCTAATTGCTGCAACTCGGGGCAACGGCTCTTGATGCCGTCGTAGTTTGCTAGAGCCTCTTGCATAAGGCGTTCGCGCCCTTGGCTGGGGCTTGCTGGATCACCGTACCGGTCAAGAAAGGGCTGAAAGAATCTTTCCTTGGTGGAAACTTCGGCGCGAATCCCCGACCAGCGCCAGCCCATGGTTTTCAGCTTTTCCTGGTGGCCTGCGAGTAGCCAGGTTTCGAGTTCCTGTTCCGCCGCACAGCAGATGAGTTTGACAGGTCTCGTACGCTGCTCGGCGAGTTGTTCGAGGCGCTTGAATTCATCCTTGCGGTTTTCCGCCAGACCATCGGCATCGGAGACAAAAAGAATCAGCTCGAAATGCCACCAGTTGCGCGGGATTAGGTCGGAAAGAAGTTTCTTGGCGTGAGAGTACCCTTGCACCCTGGGCTCAGGCAGAACGACGATGTTTGCGCTGGGCCTGCCCGCCTCCCGCAGTAGGCGCTTGCAAAGCGGCCTGAGGATGTAACCGTTGTAGGTTGGGTCCTCAGGGACAACGAGCACATTGCAACTCATTGGGGCGCCGACTCCAGCCATCCCTCGGCAAACAACTCGTCTATATGACTGCCTTCCTCGAGGAGTTCCTCGAAGCGGGGAATTTTCGCCAGCGAGCGCATCTTCGTGGCACCGGATTCGGCGTCGCGGGTGCAGACGAAGGTGGTCTTGCGGTCTTCTTCGGTGAGCCAGTTCAGCAAGGTGGGCGAATGCGTGGTGGCGAAGACCTGGGTTCCGGTGCGCTTGGATTGAGAGCGCATGAGTTCGAGCAAGAGACGCAGACGGCTTGGGTGCAGGCCTTTTTCGATTTCCTCGATGACGAGGACTTTGGGCATGGCAGGCTGGAAGAAGGCGGCGGCTAGGGCGATGAAGCGGAGGGTGCCTTCGGAAAGAGCCGGCGCGCGGAATTCATGGTTGCCCTCTTTGATGGCCACCATGAAGTCGTTGTTTAGTCCTTCGAGGGCATAGATGTCATCTACTTCGTCGGGGCGGAGTTCTTTGAGCCACTCTAGCAACGCAGGCTTGCTTCCGTTGGACTCAATCTCATGGATCATTGCTGCGAAGCCTTCGCCGTTTTCGTTGATTCTTGATACTTGATAGGAATAGCCCCGCAACACCGATGGAAGAAGGTCGAGAAACTGCATATCCGCAATCCCGGACGATACAAAAAGTACAAGTTGCGCGGAGTTTGTGATCAGTTCAGGAGACGCGTCAAAAGTCAGAACACCCGAGACCGCTTTGACGACGGCAAAGATGCTGATCTTACGGTAAAAACTTGGCTCTCTTCTCTTAGAAGTGTTTGCCTGCATAAACGATTCCACTTGATGCTTGTAGTTTTCAGGCACCACAACGGTGTCGCCATAAGACAACGACTCTTCGTCGAAAGAAGAATCTCCATTGCCGACACTGAAAGCAAGATTGTAAGTTAGAGTATTCAACGAAGTTACAGAAGTCTCACCTCCTACGATTTTACAAAGTTCTTCGTCGTCGAATGTGACGCGGAACTCAATCTTCTCTGCTTGCGCGTCATCACTGTTACGAAACGCGGCAAACTTCGATCCGCCTCGTATTCCAGGCCACCTAAGACTCGTTCCAGACGGCAGCCTGCCATCCAAAGCTTCATCGATGTTGAAACCGTTGCCGACCCCTTGCAGAAACCGCAGCGCATCGAGAAAGTTGGATTTGCCGCTGGCGTTGGCGCCGACGAGGAGATTGAAGTGGCCGAGCTTCAGATCGACGCTCTCCAGGCTCTTGAAGTTGCGGATCTTGAGTTCTGAGATCATGGCCTCGGCCTCGGGGTGTTGTTCGTTTGCCCGGCCAACCGCCTTTGCTGCCGGGTGTGCTGGAGTCAGTGTAGCCTCTTCCAGCATTTCCATGAAAGATAAGACCGTGGCTGTTTTGATTCTCGTGACCTTATCGCCCCAGTGCGAGGGATGGGTCGGCAGAGAGGTTGCTTGGGGCGAAGTCGCCGCTGATAAAGCGGGGCCAGGCTGCTGCGGCGATCATGGCGGCGTTGTCAGTGGAGAGAGCTAATGTCGGGAAAGAGACGCGGAGGTTGCGGCGGGCGGCTTCGGCGGTGAAGCGGCTGCGGAGTTCGCGGTTGGCGGCGACGCCTCCGGTGATGAGGATGCGGGAGACGGCGAGGGATTCGGCGGCGGCGAAGGTCTTCTTCATGAGGTCGCCGACGACGGCGTGCTGGAAGCTGGCGATGAGGTCGAGGGTGAGTTGTGGACAGAGAGCGAGGGCTTGGGCTTTGGTGGTTGGGGGTTTTGGTGGGAAGCTTCCCTCAGGGGCTAAAGCCCGCGATTGTTGGGTTGCGTTTATGGCACGGCTAAAGCCGAGCCCTTTCAAAGCCTCAGTCTCGTGGTTGAAGAGGGCCTCGCGGCGGGATTCGGCTTCGGGACGGAGATTGTGGAGTTCTACGTAGCGGAGGACGGCGGTCTTGATTCCTGAAAAGGAAAAGAGGAAATGGGGGTCGAGGTTGGCGATGGGGGCGGTGCTGGCGGCCTTGGTTCTGGGGGGCTTGCCGGCCAGGTGGAGCTTGGGCTTGATTTGAGAGAAAGCGAAGGGGACGGCGTGGGGGTTGCCGAATTGGGCGAGAGCGTCGATCCAGGGGCCTCCGGGATAGCCGAGGCCGAGGAGCTTGGCAACCTTGTCATAGGCTTCGCCGGCGGCGTCGTCGAGGGTGCGACCGATGAGGGTGTAGCGCCAGGTATTGTTGGCGGGGCGGGCTAGATAGAGATGGGTGTGGCCGCCGGAGACGACGAGGGCTAGTGCGGGGTCGTTGTCGAAGGCCTGGTGAGGTTCCTGGTCTCCCACCCATTCCGCAAGAGGACGCGGAATGGATGGGGCACCCAGTGGTGGGGCACCCGGCTCTGGTTCCTGGTCTCCCACCCATTCCGCAAGAGGACGCGAAATGGATGGGGCACCCAGTTTTTGGGGAGAGTTTGCATTTGATGCGGACTCGCGTTCGTTGAGGAGGACGGCGTGGATGTGGCCTTCGAGGTGGTTGACGGCGATTAAGGGGAGTTTTTGGGCGAAGGCGAGGGCTTTGGCGTAGGTGATGCCGACTAGGAGTGCTCCGGCGAGGCCAGGCCCGTTGGTGACGGCGATGGCGTCGAGGTCGGCGAGAGTGACGTTGGCCTGGGCGAGAGCGGCTCGGACGACGGGGACGATGGCGCGGAGATGCTCGCGGGAGGCCAGCTCGGGGACGACGCCGCCATAGCGGGCATGGGTGGCGATTTGAGAGGCGACGACGGAGGAGAGAGTGCGGGAGCCGCGCTGAACGACGGCGGCGGCGGTCTCGTCGCAGGAGGATTCGATGGCTAGGATTAGGCCGAAGCCGGGCATCCATTTAGTTTAGTTGGGTGAGGTGGGTGGGGTTTGGCGAGTTAGCGTCCCGCTGATGCAGGACGTGGCGAGTTAGCAAATTAGCGAGGAATGAGCGAGCGGGCTTTTGCCGTTTCCCACCCTTGCGATAGAAAGAAATCGCAAGGATGGGGCGCCGGCGTATTGATGGCGGGCGAGAATAGAAACAGCTATGTTGCCGGATTCGCGACAATTCGATGCGGCTTTGCGAATTGTGGGAGAGCTGCGGGCGGCGGGGTATGAGGCGTATCTGGCGGGGGGATGCGTGCGGGACCTGCTGCTGGGGCGGGAGCCGAAGGATTATGACGTGGCGACTTCGGCGACGCCGGAGGTGGTGCTGGGGCTGTTCTCGAGGACGTTTTCGGTGGGGGCGCACTTTGGCGTCGTGCTGGTTGCGGATGGCGATGATGAGGGCTACGTCACAACGGAGGTGGCGACGTTCCGGTCGGATGGGGCTTATTCGGATGGAAGGCATCCGGATGGGGTGCGGTATACGAGGAGCGCTGAGGAGGATGTGAAGAGGAGGGATTTTACGATCAATGGGCTGTTGATCGATCCGGAGAAGCTGCTTCCTCACGGGTTGGATATTGAATCCCACCCCTTCGACTCCGCTCAGGGCAGGCTCCGCCACAAAAACAAAGACGTGGCGAGGGTGGGGCACCCAGCGGTGATCGATTATGTGGGCGGGGTTGGGGATCTGGAGGCGGGGATTGTTCGGGCGATTGGGAGAGCGGAGCTGCGGTTTGAGGAAGATCATCTGCGGATGTTGAGGGGAGTGCGGTTTGCGGCGCGGTTTGGGTTTGAGCTTGAGGAGGGGACGGCCGCGGCGATAAGACGGCTGGCGGGGAAAACTGTTGCGGTGAGCAGGGAGCGGGTACGGGATGAGTTGACCAAGATGCTGACCGAGGGGCGAGCGCGGAGGGCGTTTGAGCTGCTGGAGGAGACAGGGCTGCTTGCCGAGGTGCTACCGGAAGTGGCGCGGATGAAAGGGGTGGAACAACCGGCGCAGTTTCATCCTGAGGGGGATGTTTGGGTGCATACGCTGGGGCTGCTGGGGCAACTGGAGGAGGGCTGCTCGGCGACTTTGGGGTGGGGGGCGCTGCTGCACGATGTAGGCAAGCCGCCGACGTTCAGGAGGGCTCCGGATCGGATCAGGTTTGACGGGCACGTGGAGGTGGGCGTGGCGATGGGGGCGGAGATTTGCAGGCGGTTCCGATTCTCGAATGAAGAGACAGGGCGGATTGTGGCGCTGATCGAGAATCACATGCGGTTTGCGGATGCGGGGCGGATGAAGGCTTCAACGCTGAAGCGGTTCTTTCGGCTCCCGGGGTTTGAGGAACATCTGGCTCTGCACCGGATGGATTGCCGGGCGGGGAGCGGGAATCTGGAGCATTGGGAGTTTGTGCGGGAGCGGTACGAGGCAATGCCGGAAGAGGTCGTCAGGCCGCGGCCGCTGATTACGGGGCGGGAGTTGATTGCGGCGGGGTATCGGCCGGGGGCGGGGTTCAAGGAGATGCTGCGGGCGGTGGAGGATGCGCAACTGGAGGGGACGATCGGGACGGCGGAAGAGGCGTTGCGGCTGGTGCGTGAACGGTTTCCGCTTCCTGGGTGAGGGTTGGCAGCTCACGATGAATACTGCCGGTTAGGATTTGTGGTTTCCCACCCATTTCACGATGAAACTGTGAAATGGATGGGGCACCCGGCCGATGGTCTGCGGCGAAGGGTTCCGGGGCTATAATTTCGCAAGAGTCTGCTCGTCACTCGGGTACCCAAAGGTCAATGTCAGCCGGCCTTCGAGTTGTTCGCGCACTGAGGCCGGTTTCTGAATGAATAGCGAAGAACTTATCCTCGTCACCGGCGCAACCGGCTTTCTGGGCACGCGGCTGGTGCGCGAATTGCTGGATCGTTACCCGCAGGCCACGCTGGCGCTGTTGATCCGCGACAGGCCCGGCCAATCGGGCCAGCAACGTTCCGATTCGATTGTGCCTGCAAGCGAGCAGCCGCGCGTCCAGGTCTATTCCGGAGATGTGGGGCACCCTAATTGCGGTCTGGACGCGGCGGCCTGGCAGCGGCTTTCGGCGGAGACGACGCGGGTGATTCACTGCGCCGCCACTGTGCGTTTCGATCACTCGCTGGACGAAGCCCGGCGCATTAATGTCGAGGGGACTCGCCGCGTGCTGGACTTTGCCGCCGGCGCGCGCCAACTGCGGAGTCTGGCTTACGTGGGTACGGCATACGTGGCCGGGGAGCGCGCGGACCTGGTGCTGGAAAGCGAACTGGGGGTGGGCCAGAGCTATCGCAACACCTACGAACAGACCAAAGCCGAGGCTGAGGCGCTGGTGCGCTCGCGGCTGGATTCCATGCCCGGCGTCATTCTGCGGCCGAGCATCATCGTGGGCGATTCGCGCACAGGGGTGACGTCCAGCTTCAAGATGATGTATTGGCCGCTGAAGATCTACGCACGGCGGCTGTGGCGCACGGTGCCAGGCTATCCGGACGCTGTGTTGGACATTGTGCCGGTGGATTTCGTGGCCACCTCAGTGGCGCGGCTGGTTTTTGACGAGGCCGCCCAGGGCAGCACGGTTCACCTCTGCGCCGGGCCCAGGGGCAGCGCGACGATCGAGCAAATTGCGCGGCGCGCCATGGAGTACTTCAACGTGCGGGAGCCGCGGTACGTGGATCCGAAGTTTTTCTTCGCCGCGGTGCGGCCGCTGCTGTTCATGGCATTATGGGGCCGCAAACGCCGCGTGCTGCGCGATGGCCGCGCTTACCGCGATTACTTCACCATGCGCATGCAGTTTGATACCAGCAACGCCGAGCGGCTGCTGGAGCCCGCCGGAGTGCGTCCGCCGCCGGTGATGGACTACCTCGACCGCCTGTTCAATTACTGCGTCGCCAGCGATTGGGGCCGCAAGCCGGTTGCAGCCCAATGAACATCTTGCGGCGCATTCAGCTCTCGCGCGACCGCAGGGTCACAATCGCCAATCTTGTGGACGAGCTGCTGCGGCGCAACGGAGATCGCGACATCTCGATCGAGGACGACAGACCTTATCGTCTGGCTGAAATGCACGCCGAAATCCGCTCGATCGATGCATTTCTGCGGCGTTCGGTCGCGCTGCGGCCCGGCCAGCAAGTGGCGATTTATCGCACCAATGACCGGCGGTGCTTTCATTGGTTCCTGGCGGTCATTCGCGCCGGGGGCATCGCGGTTCCGCTGAACCCGATGCTGACACTGGCTGAAGTGCGCCGCATTTTGGCCAACAGCGGCACGGATATCCTGGTCACCGACAAAGCGGTGTTCGAACGCAATATTGGAGAGCGGAATGCGCTCGATGTGCGGATCTGGATCCAGGCGGATCGGGAGAAGGAGACGGAGACACTGGATGGATTCCTGCGCGGCCCCGGCAGCGAACCAGACAGCGGAGCGCCGTTCCCGCCGGTGGTCATCGATCCGGCTGCGACCGTGGCCGTATTTCATACGTCGGGCACAAGCGGTTTTCCTAAAGGGGCGGCGCTTTCGAGCAGGGCGCTGCTGGGTGCGCGCTCGTTCACAGTGCTGGCCGGACTCCTGGTGGGACCGAAGGACATGGCGCTGGTTGCGCTGCCCTGGTCGCACATCATGGCCGTGAGTATTGCGCTCCTCGGCTTGATGGCAGGCACTCGCGGCTGTTTCCTGGATCGTTTCGACGTGGCGAGCGCGCTGGACCTGATCGAAAGGCATGGCGTTACGGCAGTGGTGGGTGTGCCTGCGATGTTGGCGCGGCTGGTCAATAGCAATCCTGAACCCGCGCGGCTGGCGAAGGTGCGCGTGTGGCTCTCTGCCGCCGATGAGTTGCCGTCCGAAGTTCGCCAACGCCTGCGGCAATTCGGCGCTCTGGTCCGGCTACCGGGCGGGCGGCGCATTCCGCCGGTGCTGCTCAACGGCTATGGCATGGTGGAACTCGGTGGCATGGCCATGATGGGCATCGAGATGCCGTTGTTGCCCGGCAATGGGAACCTGTGCTTCCCTGTGCCGCCGTTTCGCATCCGGGTGGCTGACGAAGATGGACGGGCGGTGCGAGCTGGCGTGACGGGCGAGTGCCAGATCCGCCGTCGTGGGCTCAACCCGCATTATTGGAAGGACGACTTGAAGGAAGAGGGCGGTGGCGAGGGCTTGCTGACCGGTGACGGCTGGTTGCGCACGGGCGACCTGGCCACGCGGAATCGCCTGGGCCTGATCCGGATCGTGGGGCGGATGAAGGATGTGATCAAATCGGGCGGTTACTCGGTTTACGTCCGCGAACTGGAAGAAGCCATGACGGCGCATCCAGCGGTGGCGCGCGCTGCCGCCTTCGGCCTGCCCCACAAGGACAAGGGTGAGATTCCCGTAGCCGCGGTCGAACTGCGCCCAGGCTCGCTGGCCAGCGAAATCGACTTGCTGGACTGGTGCCGGCAGAACCTGGCGCCCTACAAGGCACCGCGCCGCATCTGGATTCTCGATTCCGGCGGCCTACCGCAGAATCACACGGGCAAGGTGCTCCGGCGGGTCCTGCGGGAGCGGTTTTTGGGAGAGGCAGACTGATGTTCGTGTCGCTGGCGGCCGGCTTGGCGTCACAGACTCTTGCCGAGGAGCGCCCTTCTTTTCAAGGATAAGGCATTTCGCGGATGACGCGAGACGGTTTTCCTGGATGTGATGCGGCGCACTGCCAGGTGTGCTGGTGGATGAGATAAAAAGGTTGAGCCCTTTTGGGCTTTGAAGCGGATTCGAGTACGTCGATTCTTCCCCGAAAGAGAGAAAAACTATGAACCCCGCTGGCGGTGTTGGTGCAGTTGTCGATTTTCAGGCGGATTGGGCGGGACTGAAGTTGCCCGAGGCTGTGCGCGAAGTTTTAAGCGCGGCGCCGCTGGTGCAAACGCCGGAGACGCGGCAGCAACTGCTGGATTGGGCGCTGGGCCGGTCGTCTGGGGATACGGACTGGACTCTGGGCAATCGCGACGACCACGGGCAGTATGAGGCGGTATTTCAGACGCGCGGCGTGGGACGCATTGTGGAGGCGGTGATTACGAAGGCGCGGAACGGGCTGGCGATCAACTTTCCCGATCCTGCGATGCGGAGGCGGGACCCAGACGCGATGGTGATTGGGGACCATTTGCCGACGGACAAGCCTACGTATGAAGAGCGGTTTGGCGAGGGGTTCGAAAAGACGCGGCAGCAGACGCTGGACTGGCTGAAAACGCAAGAACTGGTGGCGATGCCGTTCTACGCCGGGACGGATGCGCTGGGGTATGGATCGCTGCTGATTGTGCCGCGGCAGGCGGCGTTTTTTGCGGCGGCGCTGGGAGATTTGCAGGGGATGATTCCGCGGAGCCGGGTTCCGGCGGATTTCACGGTGACGGGCGGTGTGCTGTTTGTGGCTCCGCCGTTCCGGCATACGCACTTTGGCGGGCGGCAGGTGGTAGTCCACGAACGGACGGCGACGCACCAGGAGGTTTTTGCCTACAACCTTTATCCGGGGCCGAGCGCGAAGAAGGGCGTCTACTCGATGCTGCTGGACATTGGCGAGCGGGAGGGTTGGACGACCAACCACTGCGCTGCGGTGGCGGTGGTGACGCCGTATGAGAATCAACTGATCCTGATGCACGAGGGGGCGAGCGGCGGCGGGAAGAGCGAGATGACGGAGCACATCCACCGCATGGAGGATGGGCGGTTGCTGATCGGGCGGAACGTGGTGACGCACGAGGAGCGGACGCTGAATCTGCCCGAGGCTTGCCACTTGAGGCCGATTGCGGACGATATGGCTTGCGCGCATCCGAAATATCAGGGGAATAGTGGGCGGCTCACGGTGGCGGATGCGGAGAATGGCTGGTTTGTGCGCGTGGATCACATTCACAGCTACGGGACGGCGCCGAACCTGGAGCGGCTGTGCATCGATCCGCCGGAGCCGCTGATTTTTCTAAACCACTACATTGTGCCGGGGGGGACTTGCCTGACGTGGGAACACGTGGAGGATTCTCCAGGCAAGCTGTGCCCGAATCCGCGGGTGATATTGCCGAGGCGGATGCTGGAAGACATTTTGGACGGGCCGCAGCGGGTGGATGTGCGGAGCTTTGGCGTAAGGTGCCCGCCGACGCATCGAGATAGGCAGTTGTATGGGATTCTGGCGATGATTCATGTGCTGAGCCCGGCGCTGGCGTGGCTGTGGAGGCTGGTTGCGCCGAGAGGACACGCGAACCCCAGCATTCAGGATTCAAAAAGTCTTGAAATGCAGTCGGAGGGCGTCGGCTCGTATTGGGCGTTTGCGACCGGGCGGCGGGTGGACCAGGCGAACCTGCTGCTGCGACAGATTGTGGACACGCCGGAGACGCGGTATGTGCTGCTGCCGAACCAGCACATCGGGGCGTGGAAGGTGGGGTTCATGGCGGAGTGGATTGCGCGCGAATACCTGGCGCGTCGGGGCAGCGCAAAGTTTGGCCGCGAGCAGGTGCGCGAGGCGCCGTTCCCGCTGCTGGGGTATATTCCGCACCAGTTGAGGATTGAGGGCTCGATGATTCCGCGGGTGTTTCTGGCGGTGGAGGAGCAGATTCAGGGCGGGCTGGATGTGTACGAAGAGGGGGCGCGGCAGTGGCGGGAGTTTTTTGCGCGGGAGCTGAAGCAGTTCCTTGTGCCGGAGCTCGATCCGCTGGGGAAGAAGATTATCGAGGCCTGCCTGGATGGGGCGCACCAGGAGGATTATCGGCGGCTGATTCCGCATCCGATGTTTAGGGATGATGGATAAGGGGCGCAGAATTGCAGGCGAATCGCGGAGCGGATAATTGAGCTTGCGCGAGACGAAGAGGATCGAGTATGGATATTTGGAACGTAGACAAGCTTGCTCTCTTCCTCATCTTCTTCATTCCTGGATTCATCTCAATGAAGGTTTACGACCTCATAGTGCCGGGAGAGCGCAGAGACTTCTCAAAATCTCTCGTGGAGGCGATCAGCTATAGCGCCATGAATTTTGCGGCACTGTCCTGGCTGATTGCAATTGTCCAGACAGGCGATTATTACCACAACCATTTCATTCTGTTTTTGATCTCTGTATTCGTGATTCTGTTTGCATTTCCTGTCTGTTGGCCGTTCGCCTTTCTTGGGCTTTCTTCTTGGCGGCCTATCGGAAAACATTTTGTGCACCCAATCCAGTAGCCTTGGGACTACGTCTTCGGAAAACATGACCCATTCTGGATCATCGTTCACCTTAAGAACGGGCAAAAGATTGGCGGATTCTTCGGCCGCGAATCCTTCGCCTCCTCCAATCCCGCGGATGAACAAATCTTTCTAGAGGAAGTCTGGATGCTCGATGACGACGACCGTTTTCTAAGCCCGGCCGAAGGTTCGCGGGGAATCATCATCATGAACGACGAAATCCGCGCTGTAGAGTTTTTTCGAGTAAACTAAGGCTCAGGAGCCTGAAATGCCGCAGAACAATACTTCTCAAACCGTTTACAGCGTAGAAAAGAAAGACGCAAGGCCGTCTCGCGCTCGCGCGTTCGACGGTTACCAGCCAACTTGGTCCCTGGATAAGAGCAAGCCCCCGCGTGGGCGTTCTGGCGTTCCGTCCCCGGCTTCGACGACATCAGCCAAGAGGACTACCGGCGACTGATTCCTTTTCGGATGCTCCGCGACCACGGAGCGTGGATAGCCGCTTGCTAACCGCGAGTATCGCAGTAAAATGATCGCAGTACTTACAACTCCCGCGTGCGTAGCGCAGGATCCGACGGCCGCCTCCGGGTGGCCGTCTCTCTTTATGCTGGCCGCATTGTTAGTTCAAACGCGATCTAGCTCGGCGACCATGTAGCCATGACTTCTCCACTGCGCCAATTCGATGTGGTTGTTTTGGGAGCGGGGGCGGCGGGGTTGATGTGCGCGGCGACCGCCGGACAGCGCGGGCGACGGGTGGCGCTGCTGGAACACAACACTCAGGCGGGGCGGAAGATTCTTATCTCGGGGGGCGGGCGGTGCAATTTTACTAATCTGCACTGCGGGCCGCAGAACTTTATCTCTGAAAATGGGCATTTTGCTAAGTCGGCGCTGGCGCTCTATCAGCCTCGGCATTTTATCGAACTTGTCGAGCGGTACGGGATTGCCTGGCATGAGAAGACGCTGGGTCAACTGTTTTGCAATGGGTCGGCGCGGGCGATTCTCGACATGCTGCTGGCGGAGTGCGAGCTTGGCCCCGATGACCGAGGCAAGGTGGAGCTTGTGTTGAATGCGCACGGGATTGAGGTGGAAGGCGCGGCGGGCGGCGGGTTTCGCGTGGTTTGTTCGCAAGGGGAGTTTGCGGCGGGGGCGCTGGTGGTGGCGACTGGGGGATTGTCGATTCCCAAGATGGGGGCGACGGGGCTGGGGTATGAGCTGGCGCGGCAGTTCGGGTTGGGGGTGGTGACGCCGAGGCCGGGGCTGGTTCCGCTGGTGTTGGGTGGGGATGAAGCGCGATGGACGGAGCTGGCGGGGGTTGCGACGGAGGTGGTGGCTTGGGTCGTATCGGCTTCTGGCGAGGGCCGGAATCTGGGTGCGGCCAGCAAGAAGCGCACCTCAGGGGCTAAAGCCCAGCCTCATTCGGGAGACTTCATGTCCGGGATAAATCCCGGACCTACCGCCCGGCGAAGTTCTCTCGCGGCCAAAGAAGCCGGGGCTCGGGAGACGGTTCGGTTCAGAGAGAGAATGCTGGTGACGCATCGAGGGGTTAGCGGGCCGGCGGTGTTGCAGGCTTCTTCGTATTGGCGGGCGGGGGATGAGCTGGTGGTGGATCTTGCGCCGGAAAGGAATGTGCTGGGGTCGCTGATGGAGCTGCCCCTCAAACCCGGAGTTCGCCGGGATTTGGCGTCGCTGAAGCAGGCGCTGCGGGAGGTGTTGCCGCAGAGGCTGGCGGGGTTTCTGGCGGAGGAGGGTGCGCCGGCGGGCTGGTCGAATGCGGCGCTGGAAGCTTGCGAGCGGAGGCTGCACCGATGGGCGCTGCACCCGGTGGGAACCGAGGGGTTCGAAAAGGCGGAGGTGACGGCGGGCGGAGTGGATACGGATGGGTTGCAGGCGCGGACGTTGGAGGCGCGGACGGTTCCGGGACTGTTCTTCATTGGGGAAGGGGTGGATGTGACGGGGCAACTGGGCGGGTTCAATTTTCAGTGGGCGTGGGCGTCTGGAGTGGCGGCGGGGAAGGCAGTGTGAGAAGCAGGGGTCAGAGATCAGAGGTCAGGGATCAGGGGACAAGGAAGCGAGTCGGCGACGTTAGCGGACTATTCAGACGATGGGTTGGGACGTTGGCGAGGTAGCGCTCCGCTGCGCAGAGGTAGCGAGTTAGCAAGTTAGCCCGTTAGCGCGGCTGGAGGCTAATTCTCGGGTGGGCGTTCGGCGGAGGGCGCGGGGGGGACGGCATGGTTCAAGGTCTTAACAAACTCGAGGAGAACTTGCGGGCCGGTACCAGCGACTGCTTCGCCGGGGTGGGCGCCGGCTTTCATCCAGGCAAAGAGGAACAGGAGCGGGATCCAGCCGCGCGTATCCTGTTCGAGCACCGCGCTGATGACATTGAGGCTGCGCGAGAAATGGAGCGGCAGGCGGACGGGGAGGGACTGCAGGGTGGAGGGATCGATGCAGTGTTCGGGCGCAGAGGTGACGAGGTATTCGCGGCAGACGAGCGGGCGCATGGGGTAAATGGAGCAGGATTCATCTTCGAGGAAGGGACAGGGGATGCGCTGGTAGAGGTAGTCGAGGGCAAATTGGTTGGAGGACTCGGTGTCAGCAAGCCAGTCTTCATTGACCATGCGGTCGATGAGTCCGGCGGCGGCGAGTTTGAGGAGAGCCTGATGGAAGCGTTGGGCGAGTTGCTGCTGGCGGGACTCGGGGAGGGTTTGAATCCAGGCGGTGAGGGCCTCGGCCTCGAAAGTGTTGATGGCAACCAATTGGCGGCAGCAATGGGTACAGCCAAGCTTGCAGGAGACGATTTGGCCGGCCTCGGCCAATTGCGCGGTGACGCCCGCAATCAAGGAGTCATCAAGCGATTGCAGGACGGGCAGGATCTGGGTGAGGTTGGTCAGGCCGGCAGGGACGATAGCGCTGGCGGTGAATTTGCCATCGCCGATTCCTACAGCGAACTCGACAGTTACTGTTTCCGGAGAGTTGGAAGGCTGGTCAGTCATTGAAACAGAATTGTAGCGAAACGGCGGCCTTGCAGTCAGAGATTACTGCTGTGTGGGCGGAGGGCCGGAGTCGGGAGGGGCGGCAGGAGGTGCGCCGGGTTTGGCTGGGGGGGTGAGGACGAAGCCTTTGCGGACGAGGGCGAAGCCTTGCTGGGGGAGCTCGGCCTGGAGTAGCTGGTTTTCGGGGCCTGAGAAGAGGTCGGTGGCGTCGCCGGCGATGGTGGCTACGAGGTGGTGGACCGGGACGGGCTTTCCGTCGAGGATTCCCTGCTCGTCGGCATAGGTCGCCAGTTGGATGGGGGCGATTGAGCCGATTTGGGAGCCGGCCTGTTTGGGGATGATCGCCCAGAGTCCAGCATTGTTGCGGGTCACGGCGAGGGCGAGAAGGGTTTCGAGGGCTCCGGGGTCGAAGTCGGGGAGGAAGACGGCGCCGGGGTGAAAGGCAAGGCGGGTGGTGGAGCTGCGGCCATTGGCGGAGATATTGAGCAGGAACTGGGCGGCGTCAGGAGCGGCGGTGACGTTGACCGCGGAGCTATTGACGGTGGCGCTCAATTGGACGTGGCGGAGACGATTGTCCGGGGAGAGAAGCTCGGATTTGGAGAGGGCGTAGTCAAGGCCCTGCATCGCGAGGCGAACGACGGAGGTGGAGCCGTAGCCGCGGGGAGTGGAGGTGAAGTTGAAGCTGGCGACGCCGACGGAGTGGCCGTGCTGGGAGATGATGAAGCTGCCGGATTGGGCGGAGGCGGGGATGAAGGCAAGAAATCCAACGAGCAAGAGGAAGGCGAGATTGTGCGCAAGTTTTTGCATGGTTCCTTGGGGATTAGACACGGAAACTGGGAAAGGGTTGCGGAAGGACAACTGTCAGCAGACGGCAGACACTGATCAGTGAACGCTTTTGAGTTCGTGGTTTCCCACCCTTCGAGCAAAAAACGCTCGAAGGATGGGGCACCCAGGTTTGTGCTGGATCGGAATCCCAGGTCTCAAAGGCGAGACCTGGGGCACCCAGATTTGGTCGACTGCGCAAGGACCGCGTACTTTTCTGTTCCCAGATCCCTGTTTCCTGCTTTTATGCTTTGGCGGTGGCGAAGCGCTTGTTGACTTCGTGCCAGTTGATGACGTTCCACCAGGCTGCGAGGTAGTCGGGGCGGCGGTTCTGGTACTTGAGGTAGTAGGCGTGCTCCCAGACGTCGTTGCCCAGGATGGGGTAAAGACCCTGGGTGAGAGGCGAATCCTGATTGGGGGTGGAGAGGACTTTGAGTTTGCCGCCGGTGAAGACGAGCCAGCCCCAGCCGGAACCGAATTGCTTGGCAGTGGTCTCGTTGAAGGTCTTCTTGAAGGCTTCAAAGTCGCCGAAGTCGGCGGAGATTTGCGCGGCGATGGGGCCGGAGGGCGCGCCACCTACACCGTCGGAACCGACGGGGCCCATCAGATGCCAGAAGGCGGTGTGGTTGGAGTGTCCTCCGCCGTTGTTGCGAACCGCGGCCTTGATCTCTTCGGGAACCTGGGCCAGGTCGCGGACCAGGTCGTCAACGGACTTGGCGGCGAGGTCGGGGTGGTTGGCGAGGGCGGCATTCAGGTTGGTGACGTAGGCCTGGTGGTGCTTGTCGTGGTGGATCTTCATCGTTTCAGTGTCGATGAACGGTTCGAGGGCGGCGTAGTCGTAGGGAAGCGGTGCGAGTTCGTAAGCCATGGGGGAAATCTCCTCAGTTCGGATTGTACTTTGAGAGTTGAGCCGCACTGTGTGGTGAAAAGACCAGTGCGGGCGAGAACGGGTTAAAACGCAATCTTCATATCCTTTGATGCGGTGCTTCGGTTGGAAGGATGCGTCAGGGGCCTGTGAGGGTTCGGGAAAGTTATAAAGCAGGAAACCTCCGGGCCTGTTAGAACATCGATAGAGAGGACTGCAACGAGCGGCTTCCCCGATCCGCCCGGCGTTTGCATCTTCCCCACCCAGAGAAGAGAGAATTGTTTATGAGCGAGCAAGCCCAAGATGGAGCGGCCCAATATCGTTGGCTTGAGCAACAGGGCGAAGCCTTTGGCGCGCCGGGCACGGAGCCGCGTTGGACCTCGAGCCTGAAGGATGCGGTGGGGACGGCCTACGCGGCGTCGAGCCGCATCTGGTTTACCTGCTCGCACGGGATTCTGAATGAGGTCTACCATCCGACGATCGACCGGGCGCAGGTGCGGGACATGGGGTTCCTGGTGACGGACGGGGAGACGTTTGTCCACGAAGAGAAGCGGGACCTGGATTCGACATTCGAGTACATCCATCCGGAGGCGCTGGGGGTGCGGTATGTGAACCGCGATCCGGAGGGGCGGTACAGCCTGACGAAGCAGATCATCTGCGATCCGCACCACAGCGTGATCCTGACGCATGTGCGTCTGGAGGGGGATGCGGAGCTGCTCAAGCGGCTGAAGGTCTATGCGCTGCTGGCGCCGCATCTGGACGGCGGCGGGGCGGGCAACTCGGCGCGGGCGGTGGATATTGCGGGGCACAAAGCGCTGCTGGCGTGGAAGAACGGGTGGTCGCTGGTGATGGGGGCGAGCTGCGGCTTCTCCCGTGTGAGCTGCGGGTTTGTGGGGTCGAGCGATGGCTGGCGCGACCTGATGGATGACTTCCGCATGGACTGGGAGTTTGGATCGGCGACGGGGGGCAATCTTGCGTTGATGGGGGAGATGGATCTGACTTGCGGGGCGGGGAAGGGCGGAACCGAGTTTACGCTGGCGTTCGGGATCGGGGAGGGGCATCACACGGCTGCGCAGAAGACGATGGGGGCTCTGGCGATGCCGTTCGAGGAGCACCGTAGCCGGTACATTACGCAGTGGCAACGGGCGGCGAGTCCGAAGTGGCTGGCGGCAAAGTCGGAAGATGAAGGCAAGGTGATGCGGACCAGCCACAACGTGCTGCTGGCGCACGAGGACAAGACGTATTCGGGGGCGTTTGTGGCTTCGGCGTCGATTCCCTGGGGACAGGTGAAGGGCGACGACGATCTGGGAGGCTACCACCTGGTGTGGACGCGGGACATGGTGCAGACGGCAACGGCGCTGCTGGCGTGCGGGCGGGTGGAGACGGCGCGGCGGGCGCTGGTTTATCTGGCCTGCACGCAGCAGCCGGACGGGGGATTTGCGCAGAACTTCTGGATCGATGGAACGCCTTATTGGTCGGGCTTGCAGTTGGACGAGGTGGCTTTCCCTCTGATTCTTGCGTGGCGGCTGTGGAAGGCCAACGGGTTGGGCGAGCTGGAGGGTTTTGCGTTTGTGGAGCGGGCGGCGGGGTTTCTGGTTCGGCACGCGCCGATTACCCAACAGGAGCGATGGGAGGAGAATGCCGGCTATTCGCCGTCGACGCTGGCGGCGGTGATTGCAGGGCTGATTTGTGCAGCGGAGATCGCGCGGGCGCACGGTTCGATGGAGCTGGCGGAGTTTCTGGAAGAGCACGCCGACTGGATCGAGCATCACATCGAGGACTGGACGGTGACCAACAACGGGGTTCTCGATCCGCGGATCAAGCGGCACTACATGCGCATCCGGCCACCGGAGTGCGGCGAGGCTTATGCGCATGAGAGCTGCGGGAAAGAGACGATCCGGCTGTCGAACCGGCCGCCGGGGACGCGGGCAGAGTTTGAGGCGCGGGAGATTGTGGATGCGGGGTTCCTGGAGCTGGTGCGCTACGGTGTGCGCCGGGCTGACGATGCGCTGATTGTGGACTCGCTGGCGGTGGTGGATGCGGTGCTGAAACGCGATTTGCCGCAGGGCCCCGGCTGGCTGCGCTACAACTGGGACGGCTATGGGCAACGGGCTGACGGGTGTGCTTTCCAGGGTTGGGGCCAGGGTCGCGTGTGGCCCTTGCTGACGGGCGAACGGGCGCACTATGAGCTGGCGGCAGGCAAAGACATCGCCGAGCTGATCAAGACCTATGAGCGTTTTTCCACTTGCGGCCAAATGTTGCCGGAGCAGGTGTGGGACGAGGCGAATATGCCGGATAAGAGCCTGCGGCTGGGGCAGCCTGCCGGATCGGCGATGCCGCTGGTCTGGGCTCACGCCGAGTATTTGAAGCTGCTTCGCTCGGCCTTGGACGGCAAGGTTTTCGACCGCATCGATCCGGTGTATGCGCGGTATTGCGAGCTGGAGGGGCGGAGCCGGACGCGGCGGGGATTGGAGATTTACACACGAAAGAGGCCGATCCAGAGAATTGCGGCGGGGGCTACACTGCGCATTCTGGACGAGGAGCGGTTTGAGGTGGTGTGGAGCGCGGATGGGTGGCAGACGACGATTACGACGCCGAGCCGCGGCTTGGGCAGCGCAGGGTTCAGCGCCGATATTGGCGCGGGAGGCGAGGCCGGCAAATTGCAATGGACGTTGCATTGGCCGGAGCGGGACGGCTGGCTTGGTTACAATGTGGAGGTGCAGGTTGACGCCAATTAAGCGGGCTTACCGGTGAATCGGGCACTTCATGGAAAGGAAATCTTACAAAACCAAATGACTTCCAACCTCGCAGGATCGCCTCAGGACAAGCTGGCACTCGACAAACAGGCACTCGACGAACTTTCCATCGACACGTTGCGTCTGCTCGCTGTGGACACAGTGGAGAAGGCCAAGTGCGGCCATCCGGGCGCGCCACTGGGCTGTTCGCCGATCGCCTACCTGTTGTTTCACAAGCTGATGAAGCACAATCCGGCGCACGCGAAGTGGGCTGACCGGGACAGGTTTGTGCTGTCGAACGGGCACGCCTCGGCGCTACTTTATTCGACGCTATTCCTGACCGGGTACGACCTGACGCTGGAGGATCTGAAGAGCTTCAGGCAGTGGCACTCGCGGACACCGGGACACCCCGAGTTTGGCGACACGGACGGCGTGGAAGCGACCACCGGGCCGCTGGGTCAGGGCCTTGCGATGGCCGTGGGCATGGCGATTGCGGAGAAACATCTGGCGGCGGTTTATAACCGGCCCGGGTTTGACGTGGTGCACCACCATACCTATGCGCTGCTGGGCGACGGCGACCTGATGGAAGGCGTCTCGCACGAGGCGTGTGCGCTGGCCGGAACGCTGGGACTGGGCAAGCTGATTTTTCTTTACGACGACAATCTGATCTCGCTGGATGGGCCGACCGAGTTGAGCTACAACGACAACGTACTGGAGCGCTTCGAGGCTTACCACTGGCATGTGCAGCGAGTGGCGGACGGGAACGACCTGAAGGGAATTGAAGCGGCGATCGAGGAGGCGAAGAGGGAGACCGGCAAGCCGTCAATCATCGCGGTGCGGACGGTGATCGGGTACGGCAGCCCCAAGGCGGGGACGAACAAGGTTCATGGCGAGGCGCTGGGAGCGGTGGACACGGCGGCGACGAAGAAATTCTTCGGTTTTCCGGAGGACCAGAGCTTCTATGTTCCCGACGCAGCGCTGGCGAACTGGCGCGAAGCGGTCGATCGCGGCGCGAAGCTGGAAGCGAAATGGAATGCGGAGTTCGCAGACTATGCGTTGGCAAACCCGGAGCTGGCGGCGGAGTTTGAGCGGACCCAAAAGGGCGAGCTGAAGGCAGGTTGGGAGAAGGCGATTCCGAGCTTTGCACCGGGCAAGTCCCAGGCTACGCGGAATGCCGGCGGCGCGGTGATGAATGCGATTGCCGACGTTGTGCCGGAGCTTTTTGGCGGTGCGGCGGACCTGACCTCATCGACCAGAACGATCTTCAAGCCGGGAGCGAGCTTCCATGTGGACCCGGCTGGGCGCAACGTTTTCTTTGGGGTGCGCGAGTTTGGGATGTGCGCCGCGGTGAACGGGATGGCCGCACATGGAGGGCTGATTCCGTTCGGGTCGACTTTCTTTGTGTTTTCAGACTACGCAAAGCCGGCGATCCGGTTGGCGGCGTTGATGCAGGTGCACTCGCTGTTTGTGTTTACCCACGACTCGATCGCGCTGGGCGAGGATGGGCCGACCCACCAGCCAGTCGAACACCTTATGGCGCTGCGTGCGGTTCCGGGGCTGACGGACTTTCGCCCGGCGGATGCGAACGAGACGGCCGCGGTCTGGAGACTGGCTCTTGAACGCAAGGGGCCAAGCTTCTTTGCACTGAGCCGGCAGGATTTGCCGGTGCTCGATCCGGCGACTCATGACGCGTATGCCGCGGTGAGCAAGGGAGCGTATGTGCTGGAAGATGCATCCAATCCTCAAGTCGTGCTGATTGGTACCGGGGCCGAGGTATGGCCCGTGCTGGAAGCCGCGAAACTGTTGGCAGCCGACGGAATTCGGGCGCGGGTGGTCAGCTTTCCGAGTTGGAAGATTTTCGAGGAACAGACGGCGGAGTACAAGGCAAGCGTGCTGCCGGCGGGCGTGCCGAGGCTTGCGGTCGAGGCAGGGGCTACGCTGGGCTGGTGGAAGTATGTGGGTCTGGACGGCGACGTGATCGGGCTGGACCGGTTTGGCGCGTCTGCGCCGGGGCCGATCGTGCTGGCGAAGCTGGGATTTGGGGCGGAGAACGTGGCGGCGCGGGCGAAGAAGCTGGTGAAGTAAATACAGTGGTCAGTGATCAGTTGTCAGTCTTCAGTTAAGCAAATGTCAGTCATCGAGATTGGGGATCGAGTTCGCTTCCTTCTGAGAGTGGTAACTGACAACTGATCACTGATCACTGACCACTGTTCCGAAAGGAACATATCGTGAAACTCGTCATAGCATCCGACCATGCGGGATTTTCTCTGAAGGAGGAGGTTCGCGCAAACCTTGCGCAGGCTGGGCACGAAGTCATCGACCTTGGGACTTATAAGCCTGATCCTTTGGACGACTATCCCGATTTTGCCGAGAAGGTGGGTTTGGCGCTGAGGCGGGGCGATGCGCCGCGGGGGATTCTTATCTGTGGGTCGGGGGTGGGCGTGTGCGTGGCGGCGAACAAGATTCCGGGGATTCGCGCGGGGATGTGCCACGATACATATTCGGCGCACCAGGGCGTGGAGCACGACGATATGAACGTGATTGTGCTGGGCGCGCGCATCATCGGGTCGGCGCTTGCGTTCGAGGTTGTGAATGCATTTATCGGCGCCAGGTTCATCGCTTCGGAAGAGCGGTTTGTGCGGCGGTATAAGAAGGTGCTGGCTATCGAGGCGAAGTATCAGTGCGGCGATGGTTCGGCGAATCCGGCATAAGGGGCTGCGAAAAGGAAGTAGCAGAAGAGGACCCGAAAAGCGTCCCTCAGGGGATAAATGGATGGGTTAAAACCCAGCCCTAGCAGCCCGCGTCGATTTCGCACCTATTTGCGGCACGACTGAAGTCGTGCCCTGACACAGGACTGGGGCTTGTCCGCGACACGTAAAGCCCGCGCTGATTGCGGCGCGAGCGCAAGAAACTTCATCAGGGTTTAATTGCAGAACCTCATTCTGGCATCGCAGAAACATGCTGGCATCGCAGAAACGCAGCCTGAAAGGCGCCGATGTTCCCCTTCGACGTGATTCTTTTCGATGTTGGCGGAGTCCTGCTCACAAATGGATGGGACGAGCGCGAGCGCGCGTTGACGATGGAGTATTTTCACCTCGATCCGGTGGCCTTCGAGGCCAGGCACCTTGCACCTTACGATGCGTGGGAGCGTGGCGCCATTCCGCTGAAGGCTTACCTGGACGCGACCGTGTTCTATGAGCCGCGGCGCTTCTCGCAGGACGATTTTTTCGGTTTCATGCTCAACCAGTCGAAGCTCCTGCCCAACGGGGCTCTGGGAATCCTGGAGGAGCTTGCCGCATCAGATAAGTTCATGTTGGGCGCGCTGAACAACGAGGCGCGGGAGACCAACGAGTTCAGATTCGAAAGCTTCGGCCTTCGGAACTATCTGAAGGTTGCGTTGAGTTCCTGCTATCTGGGGCTGCGCAAGCCGGAGCCAGCGATCTATCGTCGGGCGCTTGATATTCTGGATGGGCCCGCGGAGCGGATTCTGTTTATCGACGATCGGGTGCAGAACGTGGCCGGTGCGGCTGCTGTGGGGATGAAGGCGATTCAGTTTGAGGGCGCGGATGGTTTGCGGCGCGAGTTAGTAAGGTTGGGCGTTCTATAACATTCAGCTTTGCGGCTTCCCATCCTGGCGGCAAAAACAAAGACGCCGCGAGGATGGGGCACCCAGTTTTAGTGGGGAAGCTAGGTCCGTGACCGGATGAAGATGTTCTATCCAATGAACGAACGTGGGCCGGGAGGCCCACGCTACAGCCGGCCAGGAGGCCGGCGCTACATTTCCCAAAGGAACATTTTCATACGGCCAAAGAACTAGGGACTAGGGAACAGGGAGCAGCGGATTAGCGGAGTTGGCGGTGTTAGTGGGGTTGGCAGATAGGTGGGACAGCAAGTTAGCGAGTTAGCAAGTTAGCAAGTTGGCGAGTCAGCGAATCAGCGGAGGGGAACGAGGGATGGCGACGATACAAGCGAGCGTGCGTGCGGAGGACCTTTCCCAGGTTCCTCATGGCAAGGAGCGGATTCCGGATCCGGGGATTCTGGTGATTTTTGGAGCCTCGGGCGACCTGACCAAGCGGAAGCTGCTGCCGGCTCTGTTTCACCTGCGGCAGAACGATCTTTTGCCCAAGCAGTTTGCCATTGTGGGCGTGGCGCGGCGGCCACTGGGTGGGGAGTTTGCGGCGGACATGCGCGAGGGCATCGTTTCGTTTGGGGGCGTGGAGGCGAGCGACTCGAAGTTGGATGAGTTTGTAAGTCACATCAGTTACTATGCGCTGAAGTTCGACGATCCGGCGGACTACGCGGGGTTGAAGGAGGAGTTAGAGCGCATCGCCAAGGAAAAGGGCATCGGCGGCGACCGTCTTTTCTACCTGGCCACTGCGCCGGAGTTTTTTGCCGGGATCATCGAGAACCTTGGGGCGCAGGGCATGGCGCAGCCGGAGCAGGGGAAGGTGGCGGTGGTGATTGAAAAGCCATTCGGCCACGACCTGGACTCGGCGCGGGAGCTGAACCAGCAGGTGAATGCCGTCTTCCACGAGAGCCAGGTGTTCCGCATCGACCACTACCTGGGCAAGGAGACGGTGCAGAACATTTTGGTTTTCCGGTTTGCGAATGGGATTTTTGAGCCGGTGTGGAACCGGAATTACATTGACCACGTGGAGATTACCGCCGGCGAGACGCTGGGCGTGGAGGGGCGGGGGCCGTTTTACGAGAAGGCGGGGGCACTGCGCGACGTGGTGCAGAACCACGTGATGGAACTGCTGAGCTTTGTGACGATGGAGCCGCCATCGAGCTTTGAGGCGGAAAGCGTGCGCCGGGAAAAGCTGAAGGTGTATCAGGCGATTCCGCCCATACCGATTTTGAACGCGGTGCGGGGCCAGTATGGGCCGGGGATTGTGAATGGACAGCATGTGGTGGGTTACCGGGACGAGGATCGGGTGAATCCCGAGTCGGGTACGGAGACTTATGCGGCGGTTCGGCTGCAGATTGAAAACTGGCGATGGGCCGGGGTGCCGATTTATTTGCGCGCAGGCAAACGGCTCAAGAAGCAGGCCACTGAGATCAGCATCCAGTTCAAGCAGCCGCCGCTTTTAATCTTCAATCGCATGGCGGCGAGCGGCCCGTGCCAGGAGATTCAGCCGAACCTGCTGACCATCCGCATCCAGCCGGATGAGGGGATTGCGCTGCGCTTCGGGGCAAAGGTGCCCAGCACGCCGAACATGGACGTGTGTCCGGTGAATATGGACTTCGACTATGCAGCGGCGTTTGGCAAATCGAGCGCCAACGGCTATGAGAGGCTGCTGCTGGACGCGATGCTTGGAGACCAGACCTTGTTTGCGCATCGCGACGGCGTGGAGACGACTTGGGCACTCTATACGCCGATCCTCGAAGCCTGGGCGGCGAAGAACCCAGAGGTCTTTCCCAACTACTTTGCCGGTTCGTGGGGGCCGGAGTGCTCCGATCACCTGCTGGAGCGCGACGGGCATGTTTGGAGGAATAATCTGGGAAGGTAGATAGCAAGTCAGCGAGTTAGCAAGTCAGCTAGTCAGCAAAGACGATAAAAGGCGATAAAGGACTGTAGTTGTAGATATCCCACGCAAGGATGAAGTTTTGTGGATTCCCAGGTCTCAAGATCGAGACCTGGGCCACCCGGCCAGGGTGTAAGCCCCGGCGTGTTGGTCCGTCAGACAGGCCGACGCCGCCCCATGCCTTTGTCCATGGCTTCGTTGGCGAGGCGGTCGGCTTCCTTGTTGCCGCCGCGGAGGGTGTGGCGCATTTCAAGTTTTTCCAGGCGGGCGGCAAGACGTTTTGCTTGCTCCCACAGGGGACGGAGGATCGGGCTGGCGACCTTGTACTGGCCCTTCATCTGCTTGACCATCAGCTCGGAGTCTGAGACGACGCGCAAGCGCTTCGCACCGTGCTCGTTGGCCCAGGCGAGGACTGCCAGAAGGCCGGAGTACTCGGCGTAGTTGTTGGTCTGTACCCCAAGGAACTCGCTGAGCTGGGCGACAACGCGGCCATTGGGGTCTTCAATCACGGCGCCGTAGCCGGAGGGGCCTGGGTTGCCGCGGGAGCCGCCGTCGCAGTGGGCGGTGTGCCAGCCTTCGGCCGTGCTGGCGACGGTGGGAGCGAGAGATTCAAAGAGATTTCCGGTCATCGATTCCTAGTGTAGCGGTTGGGGGCAAATTTGGAGGGTCTGTCGGCTCACTAAAAAGGCGAGACTCCGTCTACTTTGATACGGACATTTCTCTATCCGCCGGAGCAAAGAGCTGATGGCAACGGATGCGGTGAGCTACCCATTATCCCCGATTGCGGTCCCGGCGAGTTTAGCGTGGCCAACGGCGCGGAAGGTACAATCCTTCCCAGGTATGAGAGCGCCAGAAGCCACGGACGGAACAAATCGGGAGGCGGGCCGGGACGGACTGGATCGGGACGGAGCCGCCCCGAACGGGACGAATCGCGCCGGAGCGGGCCGGGCACAGGAGCGGGCACAGGCACGCGCGCCGGAGATGGAGCTGATCCGCGAGGCGCAGTCGGGTTCGCGGGCGGCGTTCGACGCGCTGGTGCGGCAGTATGAGCACCAGGTGCTGCGGCTGGCGCTGCACCTGACGGGAAGCGAGCACGACGCCGAGGACATTTACCAGGAAGCGTTTTTGAAGGCTTACCGGTATATCGGAAATTTCCGGTTCGAATGCTCGTTTTATACGTGGATCTACCGGATTGTGACCAACCTTTGCCTGGATCAACTGCGGCGCAAGAAGACCCGCCGGGAAGATTACGCGGTGGTGCTCGACCACTCCGGAGACGAGATCGACCGGCTGGCTTCAGTGAGCGACGAGCGGTCGTTTTCAAACCCCGGCAAGGAACTGGACCGGAAGGTGCTGGGGGAGCGGATTCAGGCGGCACTGGTGAAGCTGACGCCGCGGGAACGGATGGTTTTTGAATTGAAGCACTACCAGGGACTCCGGCTGCGGACGATTGGGGAGATGCTGAGCACGACGGAAGAGACCGCCAAGAATACGCTTTTCCGGGCGACGAAGAAGTTGAGAACACAGTTGGCGGGGTTAAGGTAGAGCGGCCCCTTTGCAATTCCCGGATGGGATGCGGATTTTTGGGGCCGAATGCGGAGATTTTTTGAGGCTGGAAGGACGTAGAGATGAATTGCGAACTAGCACACGAGCGGATCGTGACGGCGGCATACGGAGAGCTGCCGGACGAGCAGATCCACGAATTGGAGCGGCACATGGCAGGGTGCCCGGAGTGTCAGACGGAGCGGGATCAGTTGCTGGCGCTGAAGGTGCTGGCCGAAGCGCATCCGGTGCTGGAACCGGCGCCCAATCTGGTGGCGCGGTCGCGGCAGCGTCTGGCGGAAGCGCTGGATGCTCTGCCTCCCAAGCGCTGGTATGAGCGGTTGAGCCAGCGAATGACGAACAACTTTGCGAGTATCCAGGCAGCGCCGGTTGCGGCTTGCCTGTTGCTGGTGGCGGGAGCCGGGGCGGGAACTCTGGGCGGCTACGAATATGCCCAAACAAGGGCGGCTCATGCGGCGGCGGCGATGCAGGCCGCGAGCGTGAAGCAGACCTTGGACGGGCAGCAGGCGCCGGCTGCGCAGGCGGAGATTGCCAGCATTTCAAGCATTGTGCGGGAGCCGAACAGCGAGATGGTGGAAGTGCGCTACAACCAGGTGGTTCCGCAGCGGATGGAGGGTTCTCTGGACGATCCGGCGATCCGGCAGTTGCTGATGCTGGCGAGTGAGAATTCCGCGTCGGCGGGGGTGCGGGACGACTCGGTGGGGCTGCTGGCGGCCGAGTGCCGGGCGGGGCATAGTTGCCAGGCGGCGGGCATTCGCGATGCGCTGATGGTGGCGTTGCGCTACGACAAGAATGCGGGAGTGCGGCAGAAGGCGCTGGAGGGGTTGGAGCCTTATGTGGCCGAGGATGTGCGGGTGCGGGATGCGGTTCTTGAGGCGCTGCTGAACGACAGCGACCCACGGATTCGCACGGCGGCGGTAAGCATTCTGGAGCCAGTGGAAGGCGATACGAGCGTGCGGCAGGTTCTGCACACGGTTGCCAATTCAGACCAGAGCCCTCAGATCCGGACCGTTTCAAGACAAGTCTTGAGGCGGGAGCCGGAGATTCAATAGCAGTGTCAACCCTTCCGGTGACTGCATCGTCATGAAAAGAGTGTGGGCCGGAGTTAGAGAAGTACGGGAGAAGAAGAGATGAAGCACTTTTTGAGGCCGTATCGGAGTCTTGGGATCGTCGTGTTGGTGGGCATGGGCGCTGGGGTGGCCTTGGCGCCGCCTGGAGCTGGGGCGCAGGCTGGCGAGATTGTGCAGATGCTGGCGCAGGAGCCTAGTCCGCTGCTTGGGCACGCATCGACCTCGCAGGGCTACCTTGGTGTGGATGTAGCCGACCTGGATCAGGAGAAGGCGCAGGCGTTGAAGCTCAAGGACGTGCGCGGGGCGGTGATTACGCTGATCGACCACGATGCGCCGGCAGGGCAGATTGGGCTGAAGGTCAACGACGTGGTGTTGCAACTGAACGGGCAGAACGTCGAGGGCGCGGAGCAGTTGCGGAGGATGCTCAAGGAGATTCCGGCGGGGCGGAAAGTGAGCATGCAGATCAGCCGTGACGGGAATATGCAGACGATGACGGTGGAACTTGCGGACCGCCGGGTGATGGAGCACGATGTCTGGAACAAGATCGGCAACGGGGGAGATGTGTTTGCGCAGGGCTCGGGGATGGGGATTCTGGCGGGCGGTAGCGATGAGGGGCTGCCTGGGGGATTTCACATGCCGTTCTTCGGCAGCACGCTGAATGTAGGGGCCTTGGTGGAGCCGCTGACGTCTCAGATGGCCGAGTACCTGGGCGTGCCGAACGGGCTGATGGTCAAGCAGGTGGCGCACAAGAGCGAGGCTGCGACGGCGGGGCTGAAGGCGTTCGACGTGATTCTGAAGGTGGGGCCCGAGGCGGTGACCACGCTGTCGGATTGGGACCGCGCGCTGCGCGCCAACCAGGGCAAGCCGGTGCAAGTGACGATTCTGCGGGATAGGAAGCAGCAGACGCTGACGCTGCAGGTGGATTCGAAGCACAAGCAGGGAGATCTGGAGCTCCAGGATCTCTTCGGTGCGGGCGATGGGCCGTTGGTTGCCGAGATGTTGCCGGACCCGGAGTTTGTACAGCAGTTTGCCGGGCAGGATGAGGCTGCGGCCCAGGCGATGAAAGAGCAGGCTGAGAAGCTGAAAGAGCAACTCAAGTCTGGCGGGATGGGGCAGTTTGGGATCAGCCAGCAGCAGGCTGAGGAGTTGCGCAAGCAGGCGGAGAAGCTGCGCGAGAGCCTGAAGGCCGATGAGTTCAAGCTCGACCAGAAGCAGCTCGACGAAATGAAGCACCAGATGGAAGAGTGGCGGAAGAACTTCAAGCCGGAAGATTTCAAGAACTTCGAAGACTTCAAGTTCGATCCGAAGCAGACGGATGAGCTGAAGCGGCAGTTGGACGAGTTCCGCAAGAACTTCAAGCCGGAAGACTTCAAGTTCGATCAGAAGCAGATGGACGAGATGAAGCGGCAGTTGGAAGAGATGAAGACGCTGGGGTTGGGCAGCTCCGTCTAGGAATCTCGGATTTTCGCATCGCGCAGGGCGCCGCCGGATTGCCGGTTGGCGCCCTTTCTGCGTCTGGGCTGGTCATTGACTGGAATCCCTGGGGGTTGCAGTAGAAGTTTACTGCATCTGCGGTAGGCATTTACTGCAATCCCAGAGGTCTCAGAGGCGAGACCTGGGGCACCCGGCACCCCGCTACACCGCCCAAACCTTTTCGTAAGCTTCCTTTGCGAGGAGCTTCGTCCGCTGTTCGATCTCTGCGGGGCCCCACGTTTTTGCGTTCAAAATGACTGGGTCGACCCATACCTTGGCGCTGTTCAGTATCTTGACCTTTTCGGCGAAGTCCTTGTTTGCTAGTTCGTTGTTCAATGCCTGGCTTATCAGTATCAGGTTGCCAATCGAGGCGACCTTCTCGTTAGACAGGCCCGTGCTCTTGGCCGGGTTCTCGGCCGCCAGGTGTTCGATGGTTGCTTGTTCCGGATCGATGGGCAGCCCTGAAGAGTTAGCTTGGTAGATTTTGGTCAAGATGTATTTGACCAAAGGCTTTTGCTTCGACATCTGGGTCGAATACTTCAGTTCCAGGAACCCGGGCTCGAACTCCGCGTAATGGGGCCGCTTTGATGCCAGCTTGTCTTTCTGGAAGTCTTGCAAGCAATTCGCCTTGGCTTCAAGGCTCTTCGCCTTATGCAAGTCTCGGCCCGCCAGTGCATACATGAACGAGATGCCCCCGGATGAGCGCTGAGAGGCGATGGCGGTGAATGAGAAATGAAAGTTCTCAATTGCAGAGAGGATGGACCTTACGTGCTTCGTCTTGAGCTGACCATCCTCGTATTGCCGCATCACGCTGAGGACCAGGGGCAGCTGCTGCTTTATTCGGAAAAGGTTCATCGCCAAGAGGGAATCCCGCATCTCAAACTCCTCCTTCTTCCACTTCCTGTAAGCGGGCTCCTGTATGTAGCGATATATCTCGCATTCCTTCACTAGGTCGGCAAGAAACGCAGCCGCCGATTCCTTCTTGATGCGCGCTTTTAGCGCCTTGTATAGCTTCTTCTCTGTGGTGTACTCATATCGGGAGAGCCAAAGGTGGTGGATGAATGTTGAAATGCTCAAATCGGCCTGGGACGCTTCGAACACCTGGCTAATCTTGTCCCACTTGTCTTTTGCTAGATCGACCCCTTTGTTCGCGGGTTTAAGCAGCCGCACGAGGTGGCTCTTTACGAGGTCGGACAGCGTCAGGTCTTTCCCTCGAGTGTTCAGGGTTTCAAAGATTATGTAGGCGTCATCGTCATTCTCCAGTGCGGTGTAGATAAGCTTCAGGCCTAGAATCCTGTCCCGGATCTTTGTGAGCTCTTCCTGGATCTTGGCTCGCTTCTTGTCTGCCGAGAGGCTCGGATGGTTCTTAGCGCTCTTGACGATCTCGGCCAAATTGCCCTCGAAGTATTGAAAGGCCTGCTTGAGCAGTTGCTCCTCAGGGCCGGCGTCTTGCGGCGTGCCCGGCGGGTCGCCGAACTTTTGGATATGTTCTTGCAGGTAGGGATAGGACGTTTGCGTTTGCAGGACGTATAGGAGCTGATCGGAGATATCGGAGCGCTCGATAAGGTTGTGGATGCCTTTCGCCAGGTTGGCGAACCCCTCCCTCTCGAATGCGTTTCTCAACGCGCAAAGGAGCAATGTGATGGTCGTAAGTCGTTGTTGCCCGTCGACAACACCCATCGCGCTCTTGTCGTCGTACACGACGAAGTTACCTATGAAGTACTGCCCTCCGTTCTCAACGACCGCGTCCTTCCAGAAGTCTTCGACGTTTGTCCGGTCCCAGGAGTATGGCCGCTGAAATCTGGGAATGCGGTAAAAAGATTCCGCTAGAAGCTTGCCCACTTGCTTGTCTAGGCACGTAATTTTCATGGCTTCGGCCTTTCTATTGCGACGCGTGCGCCCTAAGGTTATCTGCAACTCGCGTCGCGCTGATTATAAGCGCTCTGCGTACCCCACCATCCTCGGCGGGCACGTAAAGCCGATAATCCATCTGCGGGATCGAGCCTCCTGTCGGGCTTGCTCTGGTGAGAAAGCGGCACCTGACTATGCTTCAATAGTAAAGATGGCGATTCCCCGGAGATCTACGGTGCGTGGGCGGGCGATTGCGGCTCGGCGGAAGGTGCGCGAGTACGCGATGGTGGCGCGCGCGCTGGCTTCGACTGCGCATCCGGTGCTGGCACAGATTATTCCGGCGCGGTTCTGCAACTTATCGTGCGGGTATTGCAACGAGTACGACAAGGTTTCGGAGCCTGTTCCTCTCGAAGAGATGTACCGGCGGATCGACCACCTGGGACGGCTGGGGACGGCGATGATCGGCATCTCCGGCGGGGAGCCGCTGACCCATCCGCAACTGGACGACATTATTCGGCGGATGCGGCGGACGGGCGCGATTGCGGGGATGATTACGAACGGCTACCTGCTGAATGTGGAGCGGATCGAGCGGCTGAACCGGGCCGGGCTGGACCACATGCAGATCAGCATCGACAATCTGGAGCCGGACGAGGTTTCAAAGAAGAGCCTGAAGGTGCTGGACAAGAAGCTGGAGATGCTGGCGCAGTACGCCGAGTTCCATGTGAACATCAACTCGGTGGTGGGCGGGGGGTTCAAGGATCCGAACGACGCGCTGGTGATTGGCAAGCGGGCACTGGAACTGGGTTTTGAATCGACGATCGGGATTATCCACGACGGCAGCGGGCAACTGAAGCCACTGAAGGAAGACGAGGCCAAGGTCTACTTCGCAATGACGCACAGGAAGAAGACCAACTACGCGCAGTTTGACAAGTTCCAGAAGGCGATTGCCGAGGGGCTGCCAAATGACTGGCGGTGCCGGGCCGGGTCGCGCTACCTGTATATCTGCGAGGACGGGCTGGTTCACTACTGCTCGCAACAGCGCGGGTATCCGGGGCTGCCGATTGCGGAGTATACGACGGCGGACGTGAAGCGGGAGTTTTTGACGGCGAAGAGTTGCGCGCCGAACTGCACGATTGGGTGCGTGCATAGGATCAGCTACATTGACCATTGGAGAGCGCCGCAGACGGATACGGTTTCGCCGGGCGGGGATGGGGCGGATGCGCCGGTGCTGGTGAATATTCAGACCGGGGATTGAGGCGGGGATCGGACTTCGCGACGGACGTGCCTCAGGGGCTAAAGCCCGCGTTGATTTCGAGTTGCTATCGGCACGACTAAAGTCGTGCCCTTTCAAAGCAAGGACTCTTTCATATCGGGGAGACGGCGTCTGCTGCGGCGGACGCCGTTCTTGCTTCTTGGGGGTTGGTGGAGGCTATTTGGCGGTGGGCTTCTTGGCGGGCGTCTTTGCAGAGGCTGGCTTGGCTGGGGAGGCGGTGTCTGCGAGGGCCTGATCAATGTCCCGGTAGAGCTGCTGGTCGGGTCGTTCGACCTCGATGAACGGAGCGCCTTTGCTGCCTGCGGTGACGATGAAGACGGTGGGGGTGTGGTCGATGCCGGTGCGCTTGCCGATGTCGTTGTCGGCCTGGACGTCGGCGGCGAGCTTGCCTTGGGGGTCGAGGGCAAACGGCAGGGCGATGCCGTGGGTCTGGGCAAACTTGTCAGTGAATTGCCGCAGCAGGTCAGGGTTGTTGTAGAAGGAGGGCTGATTAGCGAAGACCTGGTCGCGGTACTCTTCGCCGAGGGCCTTGCTTTTGGTGTCGAACCAGCGGGCATCGACGGCGGCGATGGGACTCCAGGCGTGTTGGGGGATCAGGAAATCGTGACGGATCACGGGGATTTTGTACTTGGCGGCGGCCGCTTTGATGACGGGATTGGTGGTGCCGCAGATGGGGCACTCCATGTCAACAAACTCGACGATGGCCACGCGGACGCCGGCTGGGGGGTGGAGCGCGGAGGTGTCAAGGACATGGGTTCCAGGGGCAGGGGCGCTGAACTGGGCGCGGGCGCTTGCGCCTGCCGTGAGGAGCAGCGCGGCGAAGGCCAGGAACAGGGCCGTGGGGTTGGGGCGGCTGCGGCGAGCGGGGACGGGATGGGGAAGGCGAAAGAAACGAGACATAGGTATTGGACGGCTCCCTATGAGTCATTGTAACGGGAGAAATGCGGCAAGGGGGTAAAGCTACCGGCGGTCGCGGCGGCGGGCGGCCATCCATTGACGCCATTTGTAGTCGGCAATGAAGGAGGCGGCGACCACGAGGATGGCGAGGAGAATCTTCATAGAAGCAGTGGACAGTGGACAGTGAACAGAGATCAGGGGTCAGGGATCAGAGATCAGTTTAAATCGTGGGTGGAGGGTGAATGGGGAGAGGATGGCATTTTGCGATTGCTTCAGCGTGACGGAAGGGTGGGGCAAAGTCAGGCCTGATGCATTACCCTCTTAGTTGATCCGGCGCAGTTGACGAGGGCGCGAGTCTGGCTTCGTGGTTTCCAAAGCTTGCTACGGAAAGAAGTCGCAAGCTTGGGGGCGCTGGCCGTATCGATGACTGCTGGCCAAAAGCCGGCTCAGGGACGCAGCATTGCGCATTGTTCTCACGAATATCGGAACCTTGGGCGACATCAATCCGCTGATCGCGATTGCCCTGGAACTGAAGCGGCGCGGCCATGTGCCGGTGATGGCGTTGCCGGAGGTGTTTGGGCCGAAGATTGCACCGCTGGGGCTGGAGTTTCACGCGGTGCGGCCGGATATCGACCCCCAAAACACAGTGATCGCGGCCATGGTTTATGACGTGCGGAAGGGAACAGAGCGGGGCTTAAGGGAGTTTCTGTTTCCTGCGTTGCCAAAGACCTACGACGATCTGCTGGATGCTGCGACCAGGCCGGAGCGGGCTGACTTGCTGCTGCTGGGCGAGCTGAACTATGCGGGGCCGCTGGTGGCGGAGGTGACAGGCATTCCCTGGGCGAGTTATGTGCTTGCGCCCCTGTCGTTCTTTTCAGCCTATGACCCGCCGGTATTGCCGATGTATCCACGGCTGGCGCGGGCGGATAAGACGGTTCCAGGGATGGGCCAGGCGATCAAGCGGCTGGTGCGGTTCATGAGCCGAAAGTGGCCGCAGCCGATCTACGATTTACGCAAAGAGCTTGGGTTGGAGAAGGGCAGGAATCCGCTCTTCGACGCCAAGCACTCGCCGGAACTGGTGCTGGCGCTGTTTTCGCGGGTGATGGGCCATGAGCAGAAGGACTGGCCGGAGCATGTGAAGATTACGGGGTTTTGCTATTACGACTCCGATTCGGGGAACGGGGCGCTGCCGCCGCATCTGGAAGAGTTTTTGGCGGCCGGTGAGCCGCCGGTGGTGTTTACGCTGGGGTCGGCGGCGGTGATGACGGCGGGACGGTTCTTCGAGTTCTCAGCCAAGGCGGCGATGAAGCTGGGGGTAAGGGCGGTGCTGCTGATTGGCGCGGACGAGCGGAACCGGCCACGGCAAACGCTGCCGGCGACGATCTGTGTGGCCGAGTATGCGCCGTATTCCAAGGTTTTTCCGCGGGCGGCGCTGGTGGTGCACCAGGGTGGAGTGGGGACGACGGCGCAATGCCTGCGGGCGGGCAAGCCGATGCTGATTGTGCCCTACTCGCACGACCAGCCGGACAACGCGAGGCGGGTGCAGCGGCTGAAAGTGGCACGGGTGATTCAGCGCGGGAACTATACGCCGATGCGGGTGGCACGGAAGATACAGGGGATGCTGGCGGAGCCCAGGTTTGCGCTGCGGGCGAAGCTGGTGGCGCAGCGGCTGGAGCACGAGGACGGGGTGGGTTCGGCGTGCGATGCGCTGGAAGAGCTTTACCGGAATACGCGGTAGGGAAGTGCCTGGCTCCGAGGCTTGAGAGGCGGTCTTAGAAAAGGCCGGCAATAGGCGGAAATGTCAGCAAGAAGCTCAAGCCGAGCAGCGCAAAAGCAACGAAGCTAATGCGGCCCAACGCGACGGTCTTTCTGCGCCAGCGACCTTCAAGAACGCCCCAGGTTAAAAGCCAAATAAGAATGGCAGCGGTGGTTACGCCAGACAGGGCTCCCGTCGGCTTATAAAGAACGAGAAGGCTCGTGATGGCTGCCGACTTATCGGCAGCCATGGCCAGGACCGCCAGAGCGAAGGAGCCGATGCCGGCCGATAGAATGGCGGCTGCGCCAGAACCGTTGGTCAGGGCTGGAACTTTGGATGAGGCGACAGGATCCGCGGTATTCATTTCTTGGCTCCGATGCTCAGTTGAATGGTGGGTCCGCCCTGGACTGGGGCGGACTTGTCGATCATCGCTCCGAAAAAGCCGGCGATTCCCGCCGCAAGAAACGAAGCCACGGCAAAGCCGAGCACCGTGGCACGAAGTTGCTTGTGGTTGATCAGATCGCGACCGTACCGGATGAAGACAAACGCGACCGTGGTGATGGAAATTGGAGCGAACCAGGCGACGTGCTCTTTCCACTCCATTCCAAGCGAGTGCCAGCCGATGGTAGTTGAACTCGACATTAGCAGGTGTTGCGGAAACATGGAGAGGTCGGCCGTTCCAGGCGGTGGGGTTGCGCGGTACCAAGGATAGATGACATAAGCGCCGGTCAGCACAGCCGCCCAGGCGAGTACTGCCATGGTGATCAGGTAAACCTTCAGGAAGCGCTCTTGGCCGGGTGTTGATTCGGATGGAGCGGACGAGAATGTGAGCCGGTATAGCTCCACCAGCGCACCGGAACACGCGAGCAAATAGAGCGCACCGAATCCCATGCCATGAATCATTGTCCAGAGACTGCGTACGGTGATTTCCATGGAACGTTTCTCCTCGGCGGTTTGAGCTACCGCAGTGCGTCATTGCGGTCCGTTGACGTGAGGTTGGGCGGAGAACATTGCGTCTGCCGCGGTCTTCTTGCCAGCATCCTTGTCTTTGCCCCAGGTTTTATAGAGGCCAAGGTAGGCGTAGTTCTCAGTTTGTCCAGCGACCGAGTGCCCGTATGCGAAAAGCAATTGGAGGCCGGGAGACTTGAAGTGATAGTAGCCGCCCACGTCAATCAGCGTCGAGGATTGTGTTTGAGCGGCAGCGAAGCCTTCGCGGGCGTGTGAAAAGACCTCGGCAGAGAGTTCCAGCTTCTTGCCGACTTCCTTCTTGACGAGATATCCGCCATAGAGATAGTTGCGATACTGGGTTTGCGGGACGACGGTGTATCCCAGACCTCCGACGAGGCTCCAGGGTCCGAACTCCTTTTCTACCCAGATTGGCAGCTTGTACCACACACGGCCGACGCCGAGGCCTTTGGTGTAACTGCCGGTAGGAATCTCAAACATGGTGAAACTGCCAATCTGGGGGCGGTGTGCGGTTTGCTTGATGAAGCCGTACTTCACGCCCAGTTCCATATCCGTGAGGCCGAAGGCGCTGGCGCCTGTTCCACCGGGAGCATAGGCAGGGTTATTGGACGGCAGGACGGCGCCGAAGGGGAGGATAGCATGAAGCTGGATATTGGGGATGGCCCCCCAGTTGAATTCGAATGCGGGGCCAGTGGAGTCAAGTTCGGCTGGGGTTCCATCGACCGTGCCGAAGACATAGAACTCGTAATGCCCAAGATCTACTGGAGTGGGGTCGTCGGTCTGAAATGGAGGACCCGCCTGCGCCCACAGCTTTGACGCGGTCAGCATAAGGAGGATGAGGCATAGCGTCAAGTTTGCGGATTTGAAACTGACCCTCATCGACGCACCCGCATTCTTGCGAAGCTCATGATCGCTCCCGTGAAACAAGTATGCGATCTCGAGATGGTGCGGCACATCAACAGAGTTTGAAAGGGCGGCCCGGTCAAGTGACGCCCTTTCAAAAAAAGGGCGCCATGTGGAGCTTCAAGAGTCGATTTCTCATGCACTCAGGGGAATGAGGGCTGCTCTACTTGTGCGGGTAGTCCTTCGTTTGTCCCGTGCGGGCGTTGGTGACGGAGAAGCTGCCGTCGGGCGAGGCGACGACTTTGAGCCAGGCGCCGTCGGCCCCGCCTTTGAGATTGGCAATCAGATCCGCCGGGCTGTTGTGGGCGGCGTCAGAGTCTTCCGCGGTGTGGAGCTGCCAGAGGTCTTCGAGGCCGGGACTTTCATGGATGGTCTGCCAGGCTTCAGGACTGCCGGCCTTGTGCGCGCCGTTGTCCATGATGGCTACGCGAGGGTGGATTGCATCGACGAAGGCTCGTGAATTGGACAGGTTGAAGCCGTGATGGTTGACGAGATAGAGGTCGACCGTGCCGATGAGATTGACGGGGCAGACGAGGGGGAGTTCCTTGGCCTTGGTGAGGTCGCCCAGGTCGAGGAAACGGAATTTGCCGAAGGTGATGAGTACGCCGGCCGAGCGGGGATTCTCGGTCTGGTCGAGGTCCCATTTTGGCTCGGCGGCGCAATAGGGGTTTGGGGTGGGCGAGACGCCTGGGATTGAGGCGATGTGGTCGCCGTCGGCGGTGAGGACGATGGTGTCGAGGCCGGGGATGGAGATGGTGTCGCCGGGATGGACGATGCGGCGCGGTTTACCCTCGATGGCTTTGAGGTAGGCGGCATAGTCGTGGCGCGTGATGTCAGAGTCTTCGCGGTTGGGGCCGTGATCGAGGAATTCGCCGATGGGGACGCGCTTGACGAGCTCGGGGACGCCGCCGACGTGATCGACGTGGAAGTGAGTGATGAGCACATGATCGAGTTTGGTGATTCCGGCGTCGCGCATGGCGAGCTGGATGCGGGCGGCGTCACGGCCATCTGGCGTGGGCCAGCCGGTGTCGACCAGGAGGGATGCGCCGGAAGGGGAAACCAGCAGCGTGGATTGGCCGCCTTCCACATCGATGGCGTAGATCAGCAGGTGCTTTGCCGCCGTTGTTTGTGCCGCGGCTGGCTGCGGCTGGGACAGGACAAACAGGACAAGGCAGCAGAGGGGCAGCCCAAAGGCGGTGAAGACGATAGCGAGGCGCGGTGGGCGACGCAGGGCGACTGGGCGGAGATTGGCGGCGATTCTCATTTGGGGGACAGTGTAGCTGGTCTGCGCGTCAACGGGCAAAAATCGCGCTGTGGGCTGGGCTGGTGTAAACTGATTTGGACCCTGAAGCCGACTCCACCGAGCCGGCTCGATTGTGTCGGGACGTGGCTCAGCCTGGTAGAGCACTCGCTTGGGGTGCGAGGGGTCGGCAGTTCAAATCTGCCCGTCCCGACCATTTATTCCGCATGGCAATGATCAAAGAAATGCCGCTGCTCAGACCAGCGGCTTGCAAGGCTTGAGGCTGCGGGGGATTCGTGCGTTCGGCGCGTTCCGGGCTGGGGCGAGTCTGCTCTTTTCAAGAACCTTATGCATGAGGGGCGGACGGAATCTGCCATCAAACAGCTTCAAGGAGCGAAGCTCCAGGCGCAACCCAGCTTATACCGAGGGGGTGGTTGGCCTATGCCCGGAGCCATCGCGGAGCTGCTCCTCCCGATGGCGAAGCTTGCGAGCCCGGTGAATCTTGTACGCCTGAAAAATATCGACATATTTTCGGTTGTCGCAGTTGCGGCAACGCACGGGGTATTGCAAGAAGACCAATCGGGCGAGGTCCGAGGGACGCAACTTCGATGTACGAAAGTTCGATGAATCACAGTAGACGCAAATCAAAGTCAGGCTCCATTGGTGAGGAAGAGACTGATTGCCGGTGATGGGGAGCGCAGTGTAATTGCCGTGCCAGGATCACCGGCACCCAACATTGGCTTTAAATTAGCACGAAAGCGCGGTGGGTGGCCATTTTTTGTATCAGTCGAGGTTTGGTGACACGCAAGCCCCAAAGCTGGGGATGCACCGAGGCCAAGCTCCCTTCGAGCGGTAAGAGGCGCTAGGAAGGGAAGAGGGAATCTGAAGGTACAGGTAAGGTGGCTATGCGGGCTCGGCGAGGCGGCGACTGGGAAACGGGCAAGGAGAGCAGAGCGGCAATCTCGCGCAATTCGGCACGGACTTGGCCGATGGCCGCGGCAACCGAATCGAGGCGCTGGGTGGAGGCATTGGCCAAAAGCGGCAGGTGCGACTGTGAATCTCGCTGAGGGTCGGGCTGTGTATCGGGTTGAGGCGCAGGGCGGCGAAGAGATTGTTCGCGATGATGCTGGGCAAGCTGGCCGAGGGCCTGGCGGGCGCCGGCGAGCGTGTATCCCTCGGCATGGACGAGGCGCTTGATTTCCAGCAGCAGTTCAACATCGCGGCGGCGGTAAAGGCGCTGGCCAGTTCCGCTCTTGTTGGGCTTTAGCTGGGGAAACTGGGTCTCCCAAAAGCGCAAGACGTAGGTCTCGAGGTCGAGGATGCGCGCGACATCGCCAATTTTGAAGTAGAGGCGGTCGGGGATCGCTGGAGCAGATTCGAGCGCGCGCGTGTGGGCTAGTTGGGTGGCCATAGGGACGATGAGGAGGCCACCGCAGTTGAGGCGGAGGCCTCGGTCTAAGCGCAGTATAGGCCACATATTGCACCAAGAGTGAAGCAAAATGGAAGGAATTGTGGAAAGGTAGCCTGGAAATACAACAGGCCACAGCAGGCCGGAGTGGGTTCCGGCCTGTTTTTTGGCTGACAGGCCGAGCTCAGGCCGGTTCGGGCGCAGTGATGGGAGTCCGAGCGGGGGAATGTTGAGGCGCAGCGCGAATGTACTGGACGGGCCAACTGGCGGAGTCGCCGAGAGCGGCGGCGGCGTGGACCGGCCAGTAGGGATCGCGCAGGAACTCGCGAGCGAGGAAGACGAGGTCGGCGTGGCCCTGGGCCACGACGTCGTTGGCTTGGACGGGTTCGGTGATGAGGCCTACCGCGGCGGTAGGAATTTTGGCTTCGCTGCGGATTCTGGCGGCAAACTCGACCTGGTAGCCGGGGCCGAAGGGAATCTGGGCGTTGGGGACCTGGCCGCCAGAGGAAACGTCCACCAGGTCGACTCCGTGCTCGCGGAAGAGACGGGAGAGCTGGACGGATTCATCGACGGTCCAGCCGCCTTGCGCCCAGTCGGTGGCGGAGATGCGGACGAAGAGGGGCAAGTGGGACGGCCACTCGGCGCGGACGGCGTCAACGACTTCAAGGGCCAGGCGGGTGCGGTTCTGAAAACTGCCGCCGTAGGCATCGGTGCGCTGGTTGGCGAGGGGCGAGAGGAACTGGTGGAGGAGATAGCCATGGGCGGCGTGGATCTCGACAAAGTCGAAGCCTGCCTTGAGGGCACGGTGCGCAGCCTGACGAAAGGCCTCGATTGTGGCGTTGATGCCGGCCTGATCAAGCGGCTGCGGAATGGCATAGGTGGAGGAAAACGGCACGGCGCTGGGCGCAACGGGTTGCCAGCCACCCTCGGCGGGCAGGAGCAGGCGCTCGCCAGTGCCGATTGGGGGTGGGAAAGGCACGCTCATGCTGCCTTTTCGTCCCGCATGGGCCAGTTGAATGCCGACGCGGGCGCCCTGGGAGTGAATGAAGCTTGCTATTCGCGCAAGGGCTGGGATGTGCTCGTCCTTCCAGATGCCGAGGTCGCCGGAAGAGATGCGGCCCTCAGGGACGACTGCTGAGGCTTCGACAATGACCAGACCTGCGCCGCCCTGGGCGCGGCTGCCCAGATGGACAAGATGCCAATCGGCGGCGAAGCCGTCGAGGGAGGAGTACTGGCACATGGGCGAGACGCCGATGCGGTTGGGAAAGACTACGGAGCGAAGTTGAAAGGAGGAAAAGAGAGGATGGCTCATGGGATTTTAGATGAGCGGGAGGGGCTGGGGATGCAGAAGGGATGGAGGATCAGCTTCCAGCTTCCAGCTCTCAGCCTTTAGCTTGTTCTCGGATAGATCGGGCTTCTCCATGGTGTTTTCTCACTGTTTTTTGAGGATGGCGGTGCCTTTTTCGTCGGAGAGGATGGCGCTCTCAAGCTTGCGGAAGGATGCCGCCTTGTCGGCTGGAATCTGGACCTGGCGGACTACGTATTCGCGCTCGTAATGGAGGGTGTTGCCTTTGGCGGTCATGGAGGAGTGGTAGCTGGCGAAGCCCAGATCGACATCGACGGGGTCGGGCGTCTCATCGACGACGTATCCCGGGGGGAGGGTGATGTCGTAGGCATCGTGCCAGCGGCCGGTGGCGCTGAGGTCGATGGGGACGGTGCGGGGTTTGTCGTCGAACGGCAATGCGACAGAGCCGACGACGCGGGGGCGCACCAGGAGGAGCGAACCGGCCTGATGGGCGTACTGCCCCGCGGTGAGTTTGTAGTGGATCTCGATCGGCTTTTCGAGTGCGGAGGGCTGGACGAACTGGAAGGAGTTGAGCACGACACCGGGGACATCGTGAGCGACGGCCGTCTCCAAAGAATCGCGGCGCTCCTTCTCATCGGAGTATTTGAGGAGCAAGCGGAGATCGGCGCCTTCCGGACCGGTGTGCAAGGTGTCGACGGAACCAGTGAGAGTGCCGTCGATCGAGAGGGCAAAGGTTCCCTTTCGTTCGGTGCCGTTGGCGTCTGGGCTGAGCACGGGCAGGGCAATGATCTGGCTGGCGGGGCCGGCGGCCAGGGTGCCGAAACTGCCCTGGAGGTAAGAGGGCAGATTGCCGATGGGAGTGCGTTCATTGGTGGGGTCGAAGATGAGGTACCGCTTGCCATCCTTGGCTTTGACAATGGCCATGAGGCGCGGGTCTTGCACGTCCGGGGGAATCTCGATGGCGGTAATCATGTGGTCGCCGACGAGGGAGGGATCGTCGGGGTCGACGATGCCGCGGCGGTCGTCCACGGGCACGTAGAAGGCATGAATGCCGGCCACCTGAAGCATGGAGATCAGCAAGGTTGTCTTGTCTTTGCAGTCGCCATAGCGGTTGCGAAAGATATCGGCGGCGCGATTGGCCTGCAAGCCGCCAATGCCACGCATGACAACGAAGTAGCGGATGTTCTTCTGGATGGAATCGGCGATGCGGCTCAGCTTGGTGTAGAAGTCGGGCGCGCCGGCGATGAGCGCCCGCACCTCGGCGGTGATCTCCGGGGAGGGGTCGGGACGGTTGGCTTCGAGGGCGGTGACCCATTGGCCGATAGCGCGCCACTGGTTGTCTTTTCCCTCGACCGCGGCATCACCCCATTGGACGGACATGCGGGCCGCAATGGCCCCCCATTCCGGAGGGGATGGGATATCGCGCAGGATCAGGGCGGGCATGTCCTTGAGCTCCCAGCGCCAACTGTTGGGGGCAACTTCGACCGGCTGGACGGGCTGGAAGTTGTGCCAGGCCTGGGTGTGAGCGCGCCCCGCGGGTAAGTCGATCTCGAGAGCCTGGAAGAGGACGGGAATGCCGCTCTGGAATTGCCAGACCTTTTCCGGGAGATAGGGCTGGAGGAGCTCTTCAGACTCGCAGATGACGGTTGCGCCGACATCGACGGCGGGGGGGTGGGCGATTCGAGCCTTGCGGGTGGAGAGCATGATGGGGACACCGGTGTCGCCCTGTTCAGTGAAGTCGGTGTCCTGGGCCTGGTACTGCTTTTCGTCCTCGGCGAGGGTCCAGACGCGGAAGTAGTTGATCTTCTCATCCACATCGTAGGAGACCTCACAGGTGTTATGGCGGCCTTGAGGCTTGAGGATGCGGATCGCCTCGCGCTCACGTTCGACGGCGCGGCCCTGGGCGTCAACGGTTTCAAGGTACTCATCGAAGAGGACGATGGCGGCGGCGTCTTTGGCGTAATCGGGGGTGGGATGTTTTGCGGCGTCAAGACCCCATTGCGGCACGGGCGTTTTGCCGAACCAACCGGCGAGACCGGGCGTGGAAGCAGATAGGAGGAGGGCAGCAACCAGAAGGCGGGCCGGGAGGCAGCCTGATAAAAGCGGAGTACGCATGGTCAGTTTCCTTTCGCAGCCGGCGCGCGGGTGAGCACGAGCTGCTGCTGATCGGCGGTTGCTACCTTCTGGTAGAAGTCGTGGAGGTTGGGGTAGTCCTTAGGGTCAAGAAGCGTGAAGTTATAGGCCAGGCTCCGCACTACTTCGACGGTGTCACGGGATGTTTTGGAATTCGTCTTCAGGAGGGCGTGTTCGGGCCAGGCGGTACTGGCGGTGAGGGGTGCGCTTTCGACTGTGAAGCCGGGCGGGAGGCGGTACGTGACATCATCCTCGACCATGCGGGAGTAATGCACATCAATGGGTGTGGTCCGCTTGTCTTCCGCGACGAATGGGTGTTTGGAGCGGGATTCAAAAAAGAGACCGGGAAGGAAGAAATGCTTGCCGGTGGCGGTGCCGATGTTGCCGCTGACTTTGACGAAGCCGATGAGGTTGACGGTGTAGTCATCAAGCCCGAGGAAGTGGTCGAAATCGGCCTGTACGCCTTCGGGGAGGGACTCGCGCATCGACTCATTGAATTGCTTCTTTACCTCTTCTTCGTCGTTTTCAAGAGCCAGTTGCCGCCAATAGAGTGCATCCGGGCCGGTCATCACATATCGAACGCTTCCCCGTACGTTGCCTGCCTCGTTGATGGTGAGATCTGCGACACGCTGCACTGTCGAGTCCATGAATGCGGCGGCAGGAGTCGTTACAAAATAGGCGCCCTTCTCCGTGAGGCGGAATCCGGAGGCGAGGGTGTGCTTCCAATGCAGTTTTCCGAAAGGGCACATCTTCTGGCCGGGGTCCAGGTAGAGGCTTTTACCGTCCAGTTCGACAATCACAATGTCATTGTCGAACTGGGAATCGGAAAGATAGGTCTTATCGAACATAGCTCGATTGCGATTGACGAGATAGGCTGGCCATACCTTGAGGCCCGCGGCGCGGGCCATGGAAGCATAGAGAAGTGCAATATCGTCGGCCGATCCGCTCTGTTGCTTCCAGACATCCTCCGCTTTCTTGATATCCTTGAGCCCTTCTTTCTTGCGCTCAGCTTTAGACTTTGTGCGGCTGAAGTCGGTGTTATCGAGTTTCTGGACGGCGATATAGAGTTTGGCAGCCTTTTGCTCGTCGGTATCGCTGGGTGCTACGATCCCGGCGACAGCTTTCTTGAGCGGGCCTGTAGGATCGGTAAAATTCTCGATCCAAGTGGCCCAATATTTGCGCGCATCGTCCCAAAATGCCTCACTGGTGGCAAATCGGCTGGAGAAAAACTCTACACGCCACCGGAGGGTGTTCATCGGCGGCATCCAATCGTCGTCGGGTTCCGGCGGCACGTCAGTAATGTCAAGCGTCATGGCGTCTTTTTTGCCCAGGACAACCTTGGCATTAGAACCCAGGTGGACTGAATACATCAATTTCTGGAGACTGCTGGGACGGAATGAGTAGTGCGCCTCGTGGACGGGATACGGTCTCTGTATCTGCCATGTCGGCAAGAAGTACCAGTCTTCGTCGCGGCGAAGCTTCACGCGGAATTCCAGGATGCTGCCGACTTCGACGTCTGGCAGGGTGAAACCCACGGAATTCATCTGGAAGCCCTTGGTTTTTACGTCCATTAGATCGGAGGGTTTGGCGGTCAGGAGAACCACGGTTCCATCTGCGTGGATGGTGCGGCCCTCGATGTCTGTGACCTTGTCCACGCCATGCTCGTAGGGGATGCTGACCGTGGCCAGTTCCTTGCCCTTCTCGGCGAGTACCTTGATGCGCTCATAAATGCTGCTGGTATGTGCTGGGCTTTCGGCGGTCTCTTCGTAATAAAGATAGACGGCGGCGGCGCCGGGAGCCTTGGGGTCGGCGGTCATCTTGAGTTCTTCGGGAGTGGGGTCCTGGAACTGGGCGATAAGAAGGGCCGGGGCTGCGAAGACCAGGGGCAGGAGGAGGTTGCGCATGAAGACGGAAATCCGCACGAGTTTTCCTTTGCGTGGAAGCAACAGGCAACATGACGCGAACCTGTGCAATTTTGACCAGATTTTCTAACCTTTACTTTGGGCTGAAAAAGACGCAAGGGCAAGGGCAAAGGGGTGAGAAATGGTGTGTAGTGTGCGCGCTGTCACAAGGATGCGCCGTTGGAGAGGCGGAGGTGGCCGCTGTTGGCTGGGGGCCAGGGCTGGGGCTTGGCGGGCGTAGACTGGTGCGGTCTGGTAAAGCGATTGAGAGGGGATTTCTGCGATGAAGCGGTTTGGAATTCTGGGGATTTGTACTTGGGTGGGCATGGCAGGGTTAGCGGCGCCGGGCGCGCTGGGCCAATGGAATACGCCGAATCCGGTGGTGAGCTTTGAGAAGCGGGCGGATGGCCTGGAAGTGCGGCAGAAGGCTGGGGTGCTGCGGCTGACGGTGAACGCCGAGGATGTGCTGCACGTGACGTATTCGGCGCTTGATGGTGCCGAGCCGGATCGGGCTTCGGACTGGGTGGTGGTGAAGAAGGACTGGGCGGGAGCGGCGTTTGAGGTGACCTCGAACGAGAAGACGATTACACTTTCGACGGCGAAGTTGAAGGCGGTGATTGAAAGGGAGAGCGGGGCGCTGCACTACATCGCCGCGGAGGGCACGACGGGGGCGGGCGCGACTGGGCCGGGATCGAGCGGCGGGAGCATGCGGGGGAAGATGCTGACGACCGACAGCTACCGGTCGCTGCGGCCGGTGGAGGTGAACGGCGAGAAGACATTTCATGCGGAGGTTGTGTTTCCTATTTATGGGTCGCATGAGGGGCTGTATGGGTTGGGACAGCACCAGGCGGGGGTTTGGAACTATCGCGGCGAAACGGTGGATCTGTCGCAGGAGAACACCAATATTGCGATTCCGCTGCTGGTTTCGACGAACGGGTATGGGATCTTTTGGAACAACGCTTCGCGGAGCGAGGTGAACAACCGGTTTATCCACGCGCTGTATTTGAGTGCGGAGGTTGCGGACCGGATTGACTACTACTTTATTTATGGGCCGGAGCCGGACCAGATTATCGGGCGCTATCGCGAGCTGACCGGGGAGGTTCCCCTGTTTGGCCGTTGGGCTTATGGGTTCTGGCA